>Ga0209395_1001629_pt1 | contig 31105 bp, 33 predicted proteins | sample GOMGulsemesocosm_3_FD_184635 | JGI IMG/M metagenome (GOLD analysis project Ga0209395, IMG submission 184635) | Methane-oxidizing microbial communities from mesocosms in the Gulf of Mexico - GOM9D Gulf of Mexico (SPAdes) (version 2) | ecosystem: Environmental > Aquatic > Marine > Cold seeps... | reverse complement strand
GAGCTACTTGGAACAGTAAAAGAAAACATAACTATAGATACGTAACATCTGTATTTTAGTTAAAGAGATTAGTTAGTTTTTAATAGTTGATAAAAGGGTTACAATTTTAAATTGTAACCCTTTTTGATTTTAGTTCATTCTAAGAAAGATTCTGTTTCTTTTAGACCTTAGATTTCTTACTTGCTTCATTGTTTTTGTATCTAACTAAAACGGCCTAAATTATTTGTAAAATCATCCTAATTAGAATCTATAAGTAATAAATTTATTACAATTTGATCAAAAAAACATGATTTATCAATTGTTCTATGAAATCAATAAATCAATAGTAAATTACTACTACTTAAGTCTTAAAATTACGAAAGTAATATCAAAGTAAATAAATTAGTATAAAGTTAGAAATCAGTATTTTAAAGATTGGTTCTTTAATCTCTTAAATATCTGTTAAATAGAATTGCAAAGTGTAACTAATTGATTTTTCTGTCGTCTTATAAGTGTAAATAAATTTGAAAAAAAATATTAAAACATATATTATGACAACAGTAAACCAAACATTAAAAGTAGAGAAAAAAAACACACAAGTAGGAACTATTAATTCTAAGAGAGCTACTTGGAACAGTAAAAGAAAACATAACTATAGATACGTAACATCTGTATTTTAGTTAAAGAGATTAGTTAGTTTTTAATAGTTGATAAAAGGGTTACAATTTTAAATTGTAACCCTTTTTGAATGTTAGTTCTTTCTGGTAGGTAAAACGTTTCGTTCAATTTTACCTTTTTTAATGGCTTTGTAGTTTTCGTAGCAATCTAAAACGGCTTCAATCATTTGTAAATCACTTGCTTTTTGTATAAAATAATCAGAGTAATTACAGTCTATTAATAGTTTATTAAGCTCTTGTTTATCCATTTGTAAATACTCCATCATTACTTCACGATCAAACTTACCACTTAACATTTTACGTAAATCGTCTTCTTTTTTTAGTTTTTGAAGTTTTCTAAGTTGTTTTGGCCTTTTACCAAACAGATTATATAGAAAATCTATAGGTTTAAATAAAGCTGCAACAGGCGAAGTTAGATTTTGCGCAGCTGGTTTACCAACTTCATAGGTTTGTGGTAATCCATTTATATGTATTCTAGTAAATCGATCTTTAGGCACTTGTTTAACATCTATTTCTAATACACCAATTAGCTTGGTAGATTTAATAACAACTTCTTTTATGTCATTAGCTTTTTCATGCAATGAAATCACCAATTCATTTCCTTTTAGTAAATCGTTTGTGACTTTTAATTTTATAGATTGAAAACCTAAGTAAGAAACTAAAATGGTATCATTTGCAATGGTAGTAATCTCAAAAAAACCTTTCTCATTTGTAATTGTACCTGTAACAGAGTTTAAATTTAAAATATGAGCAGCACTTAGCGCTTTTTGGCTTTTTGCGTTTACAATTTGTCCTTTTAATTTTGTCTTTGTAGTTTGTGAAAATCCAATAAATGAAATTCCAACCAATAAGATACTTAGTATATATTTCTGCATTCAACAAAAATACTAATTAAAGTATGTGGAGTAGTTAATTTTCTGTGAAATTAATTTAGAAAATGGTGTGCCTAATATGAGTTGTGTATACAAGGCTCACAAGTTTATTCTTGTTTTAAATCCTTAATAACCTAGTTTTTCTAGGAAGTAATATTTTATTGAAAAGGATAATTGTATACTACGTATTGTGATCTATGAAGTTTCTGAGAGAGTACTTGTGAGAAAATGATGTAATTATATTTCAGTATTCATGATAATACTGCAGGTGTAAACACTTGTGTTTTAGTTGTTTTATGAAAATAAAATAAATAAAAACGTCCTTTTCTTGAGATCTTTACTATATTTAAGAATAACAGGTATTTATAATCCCCCTGTTTTTGTGGTTTTGTAATCATTTAAAAACAATTCTTATGTTTAATCTAAGAAAGGTACATAGTAAAGATATTTTCGAATTACAGAAAATAGGAAAAGAAACATTTTTGGAAACTTTTGGATCTGATAACTTAAAATCAGATATGGATGTATATTTAAATTCAAGTTTTAATATCAATCAACTAAATTCAGAATTAAAAAACCCTGAATCTAGATTTTACTTTGCAGAATTTAACAATACTGTTATTGGGTATTTGAAAGTTAATATTGGAGCTGCTCAATCTGAAAACATGGCTCATGATTTTTTTGAAATTGAACGAATTTATGTAATTTCAAATTATCAAGGAAAAAAAGTTGGAAGATTACTTTTTGATAAAGCATTAGAATTAGCTAAAGAACAATGTGCTAAACATATTTGGTTAGGGGTTTGGGAAGAAAACCCAAAAGCTATTAAGTTTTACAAAAAAAATGGGTTTGTTGTTTTTGGTAGTCACAAGTTTATATTGGGGATGGATGAGCAAACAGATGTAATGATGAAGTTAGCATTAAATTAATACCGAATTCTAAATAGATATCACTATCATTTTCAACTTAATAGTATTGCATTTGAAAGAACTGAAATATTCATTTGGTCTACATGAAACTTCTTTTTAACTGATTCTCTCCTTTTTTATTAATACTTCATATTATTTTTGAACAAGTAAATGAAACATAAAGTAAGCCTTATCATATAATAGCGAGGTCTCTAAAAAGAAACATTTACTAAAATTAATTAAAAATAACCTTTGCAAAAGAGATTAACACTGTAAATGTGTGCTTAAGTAATAGTATATTCTTAAAATAATTGATGTAATACATATTACACAGTTCTTATTTTATTAAGTATTATGCTACTGAGTCATTTTTATGGTATCCGATAAGAATTAATGTTAGAGTGTGAAAATTTTGATGTTAAGTAGTAGAGGAGATAAAAAAACGCACATTTAATTTTTGTTAACTGTGCGTTTTTTTATTTTAAATTTAAAAGGAAAATAGCCTTCTTATTGTAATTTGGGTTAATACAAATAAACGTTAATAGGCTTAGAAATAACTTTGAAATCTATTATATAAGAGAAGTTTTTTATAGTGAAAAACCATTTAACCAATAGTTAGCCAAGATGTTGTTAAGGTATTTTACAATTGCAATTATTGATATAAATGCACCAATTGATAAACTAAGAAAAAGCACGTAATATAAAAGCTCTATGTATTTTTCACTAATGACCATAACAAAATATTTAAATGAATCTAGTGACTAAAAATAAGCTATTAAGAATCAGTTGCTCGAGGCAAGATGTTGAAATGCGGGTTTATAATGTTGAAAAGCGTGTTATTAAAGTTAAATGGAGGCAATAATTAATAGTTGAGGATATAAAAAAGTTTTTCATATTCCATGAATAATAATTACTAAGCCTGTAATTGTTCGGGTTCGTAATTTGTTAATTTTGTGCACGTAACAGGAGTTGAACCTGCACATCCGTAAGAATACAAGCCCCTCAAGCCTGCGCGTCTACCAATTCCGCCATACGTGCTAAGATATTAAACTAAAAAAGTTAAGCAGAAGCTTAACTTTTTTTAGTGACCGGGCTGGGGCTCGAACCCAGGACCCTCTCCTTAAAAGGGAGATGCTCTACCAACTGAGCTACCAGGTCATGCTTTTCTTCAAAAGCGAGTGCAAATATACTACCAATTGTTTTAAAAATAAAAGAAAACATTAAATAATTTAACGATATTTGTTTTGTAATAAAATTGAACATGGAAATACTTTTAATTGGCTATATGGGTAGTGGAAAATCTACAGTTGGAAATTATATCTCTAAGGAAATAAATTTAGAATTTATTGATCTAGATAAGTATATTGAAGAAAAAGAAGGCCTATCTATTAAAGAAATTTTTTCTGCCAAAGGAGAAATCTATTTTAGATTGCAAGAAGCTACGTATTTAAAAGAAATTCTAGAATCAAAATCTGATTATGTTTTATCCTTAGGAGGAGGAACTCCTTGTTATGCTAATAATATAAAAACGATTATTGAGTCTAATATTGAGAGCTTCTATTTAAAAGCGACCATACCAACTTTAATAAAAAGATTAGAAAAAGAAAAAGAGTCTAGACCTTTAATAGCAGATTTAGAAGAGCATCAAATGGTAGAGTATATTGGAAAACATTTATTTGAAAGGGCACCATTTTATGAGCAATCAAAATTTAAGATTTCTATAGATAACAAAACCACTAAAGAGATTTGTAGTGAGATAACTACACAATTACATTAAGTAAGCTATTCCTTTACCTTTTGAAGAAAATTCTATAGTAACATGTTCTTGTAAAGTAGTAGATAAAGAGATTCCTTTAAAATCGGCTTTTACGGGGTATTTTTTATGATTTCTATTAATTAAAACGGCTGTCTTAAATCGTTTTAAAGGAACTTCTAAAAAATGTTTAATTCCATAAATTAAAGTCGCTCCAGAATTTAAAACATCATCTACCAAAACCAATGATTTATTTTTATATTCATTAGAAGGAATCGATGTCTCAATTGTACTCAAAGGGTTCTTTTTATTGATTTTAACTTCGCACATAATTACATGTACATCAGAAATCTCACGTAAGTGTTTTCCAATTTCTTCTGCAAAAATATATCCATTCGTTTTAATTCCAGCCAACACAATTTCAGTTTCAGAACTATTGCTTTCAAGTATTTGATAAGCAATTCTTTTTGTTTTATGCTCAATTTGTTGAGAAGTAAGTATGATATTCTTTTCGGCTGTCATTACAATAAAATTAGAAAACAAATATATTAAAATTAACTTTCAGTTGGAGCAGTAGTATCGTAATAATCATCAATATCTCTTCTGTCCTTTTTTGTAGGTCTTCCAGCTCCTTTTTTTCGATAATAATCTTTAGAGTATTTTAGCAATTCTGTTTTTTCAAATTCTTCTTTTGGAGTGATATCTTTACGATATAAATCTACCAATTTAGCACCAACTCTGCTAGAAGGTACATCAATCACTTTAATTTTATAGTTAATTTGGTTTTTTCTTACAGAAATTAACTCATTACCATACACTTCTTTAGAAGGTTTACAATTTGTGCTTTCTAGCTTCACATGCCCTTTTTTACAGGCATCAGTAGCGATACTTCTTGTTTTAAAAAGTCTAATACACCATAAATATTTGTCTATTCTCATATAAAAAGTTAAAATTTCAAGTTTCCCTTTTTACAAAGGTATGAAAATCGTAAATTGCACCCTCAAAATTTAATTAAATAGATGATAAAGTTTAAAAATATTTTAATTGTAGCCATTGCATCAATACTAATATATGCGTGTAGTGACGATAACCCTTTGGTAGATGACTTTGATCATGCTGCTCAAGCATCCAAAGATCAAGATACTTTGGTAAAATACTTATCTAGTTTTTATTATGATGTAACTATTGATTCTATTAAGCCTCTAGTAGACGGAAAGACAGCTTTGATTGATGATGTTAATTTAAAAGTTCAAGATGTAGTAGAAAATGAGATTGATTATAAATTGTACTATTATGTAGTTAGAGAAGGAACACCAAACCCTATAAAAGGATTTCCAACGGTAATGGATTCTGTGTTGACAAAATATCAAGGCTCACAAATAGAAAATAATACTGCTAAAGTTTTTGAATTTAGATTAAGTCCAAACTGGTTTACATTAGACGCAGTAATAAGAGGATGGTCTGAAGGTTTTACTCATTTTAGAGGTGGAGAAAATGTTACCAATAATGGACCAATTACATATATAAATTCAGGTAAAGGATATATATTTATGCCTTCTGGGTTAGGATATAGAAATTTTATGAGTGGTGCTGTTGAAGCAAATGCTTGTTTGGTTTTTAGAATTGAGTTATTAGATCTTGTTGAAGATACTGACCACGATAATGATGGTTTAGCTTCAATTCTTGAGATTGAAGATGCAAGTGTAGAATCAGATCCTAAAAGAGTAAATACAGATGGTGATAGTTTTCTTAATTATAAAGATGCAGATGATGACAATGATGGGAAACTAACAATTGATGAAGATGCAAATAATGATGGAGATCCAAGAAATGATGATGCAAACGGAAATGGAATTCCAGATTATTTAGATCCTGATACAAAATAATTGAAATGATACATAAAAAAAGCTCCAGAATTTCTGGAGCTTTTTTTATGTGTAATATTTAAAAGTTACAATCTGTAAGACACACCTATAATAATTTGATTAGATCTAGTATCAAAATTGATTTGACTACCTCCATTCTGATTATCTACAAATTCTGTTTCAGCATCAGATAAAGAACGTTCCCAACGTACATCGATTCCTAATTTACCAAATTCAACTCCTGCACCAAATTGCAATCCCATAGAGAAACTACTAATTTCTACTTTTTCTAAAGTTGAAAGACCAAAATCAGAACCTAAAATGTACTGAAATGAAGGTCCAACAAAAGCATTTGCAAATCCTAAGAATTTTTTACCAACCAAAATAGGCACATCAATTTTTTGAAAGCTATACGTTGTATTAACACTATTTGTGAACAATCCTTTAGGCAAATAAGTAACTTCATTTTTAAGTTGAGTATATACAATTTCTGGTCTAATATAAATACCAATAATTGGTAGCTTACCGCTAAACCAAATTCCGGCATGAAAACCAGTGTTTCCTTCTGCTCCAGAGAATACATCGTCTTTTACATTGTTAAATGAGTCAGAATTATAATTGATACCTCCTTTTACTCCAAATTGAATTTGAGCTGATGAAATTTGACTTATTCCTAAAGTCAAACATAAAATTAATAGTACTTTTTTCATAAAATATATTTTAGGGTTTATTAGTAAAATATAACCTCCAATAAAAAGATTTATTATTGAAGGTTCGTTAAATTGTTTAGTGTCTATTATAAAGACGCGTTAAAATGGTAAATGGTTACTTTCTAGCAATAACTTTTTCTACAGCAGCAACAATAGAGATGTCATTTAAACCATATTTCTCCATTAATTGAGCCGGAGTTCCAGATTCACCAAAACTATCATTTACAGCTATAAATTCTTGAGGAGTAGGATTGTTAGTTGCTAAACATCTAGCAACACTTTCTCCTAAACCACCAAATTTGTTGTGCTCTTCAGCAGTAACAATACAACCAGTTTTAGCAACCGATTTTAAAATAATTTCTTCGTCTAAAGGTTTAATTGTGTGAATGTTAATCACTTCTACACTTATTCCTTTTGCCTCTAATTGCTCCGCTGCTTGTAAAGATTCCCAAACTAAATGCCCAGTTGCTACAATAGTAACATCAGTACCTTCAGTTAATTGAATTCCTTTACCAATTACAAATTCTTCTTCTTTATGATCTGGCATAAAAATTGGCACTGACGGACGACCGAAACGTAAATAAACAGGTCCTTCATGTGCTGCAATTGCAATAGTTGCTGCTTTTGTTTGATTGTAGTCACAAGGATTGATCACTGTCATTCCAGGTAACATTTTCATCAAACCAATATCTTCTAAAATTTGATGCGTAGCTCCATCTTCACCTAAGGTTAAACCAGCGTGAGAAGCACAAATTTTTACATTCTTATCTGAATACGCAATAGATTGACGAATTTGATCGTACACTCTACCAGTAGAAAAATTTGCAAATGTTCCAGTAAAAGGAATCTTACCTCCAATTGTTAAACCTGCAGCAATTCCCATCATGTTTGCTTCTGCAATTCCGATTTGAAAGAATCTTTCTGGGTGGTTTTCTGCAAATGCATTCATTTTTAAAGAACCAATTAAATCAGCACATAATGCAACTACATTAGGATTTGTTTTTCCTAATTCAGTTAAACCGTCACCAAATCCAGATCTAGTGTCTTTTTTTTCTGTAAATGTGTATTTTTTCATCAAAGTATAAGTGTTGTGTTTGTGGCAAAAATAATACTATTATTGTAGGATTTAACTACAATTTTATCAATTCTTTATATAACTTATGAACGGGTAAGCCCATCACATTAAAATAACTACCTTCTATACGTTCAATAGCAGTTAAACCAATCCATTCTTGAATCCCGTAACTCCCAGCTTTGTCAAATGGTTGGTGTTTTTTTATATAATAATTTATCTCTTCTGTTGATACTTCTTTGAAGTATACTTCTGTAGTATCGTGAAATATTTTTTGAAAGTTTTTCCCTTTGATACTTACCGATGTTATTACTTGGTGCTTTTTACCAGATAATTGCTGTAATATTTGAAATGCATCAGTAGCATCTTTTGGTTTTCCTAATGCCTTGTTTTCTAACCAAACAATGGTATCAGAAGTAATAAGAATATCATTTTCTTTTAAGGAATTCGTAAAAGGTTTTGATTTTAAATCAGCTAAAAAATCGGTAATTTCCGAACCTTTTAATTCTGATGGATAGACTTCTTCAACTTCCTTTAACTGTATTGTAAACGGAATGTCTAAGTCTTTTAAAAACTGTTGTCTTCTTGGTGATCCAGAAGCTAGAATGATGTTATAATTTGCTAGTTTTTCTTGTAACATTTATTAAAGTTTAAATAAGAGCATAGAGAGTATCCCAAAAACCATTATGATTTTTAAGAGACTACTTAATTTGTGATATTGTTTTGTGTTTTGAGTGATCCTCAATTTATAAAGAAACCAACCAAATGGTAAAACCACAAAAAGAAGTGCATAACCAAAAAGCAGTTTATACGCATAGATTTCTTTAAGTGTGATGATTAAGAAACAAAAAGTAAGACTAGAAATAATAAATACTATTGATTTTGCTCTTTTAGAACCAATCAATATTGGTAAAGTCTTCATCTTAGCAGCATAATCTCCTTTAATGTCTTCAATATCTTTGATGATTTCACGAATTAATGTAATTATAAAAGCAAAAAAAGTATAAAAGAAAATATGCACGGTTAAGGAGAAGGAATTAAAAAATTCTTGTAATGCCTCATGTAAACCAATGGATGCATTAGAATGATTTGACTCAAAAATATAGAGTGTAATTATTGTTAGACCAATAAAGAAAGAGGTGATAAGGTTACCAATTAATAACAACCGTTTAAAAAGCTTAGAATATAAATAAAGTCCAATTACAGTACCTACAAAGACAAGCGAAATAGTTGGAATGTTAACTTCTAAGGACAAATAAATCCCCAGTCCTAACCCAATGCTAGTTACAATATAATAAGAAATCTGAGCATTTATTTTTGTGATGGTTTCACCAATAAATACCTTTGTTGGTTTATTTATTTTATCAGCCTTAATATCAAAAATATCATTGATAATATAGCCGCCTGCCGTAATGCAAAGAATACTAAGTGAAAGAAGAGTAAAATGAAAATTAGAAAAGTTACTCGTAGAAATAAATGAATGAATCAGCGCATATTTAGTTAAAAATAGGGTTAGTAAAACCATCAAAAGGTTTTTATAACGCACTAATTTTAAGAAAGAAATCATTTTTTAAAAATCTTTTTTAATTCTAGCCAAATCACGTTTACTATCGCGGTCTTTCATTGTTTCGCGTTTGTCATGTAATTTTTTACCTTTTGCAAGGGCAATATCTAATTTAGCCCAACCTTTATCTGTCATAAACAACCGTAAGGGAACAATCGTTAGTCCAGAATTTTTTACTGCCTTTTCTAATTTTTTTAATTCGCGTTTGTTTAATAACAAACGACGTTCACTTTTTGGTTTATGATTAAAAAAGTTTCCATGAGAATATTCTTCAATAAACATGTTTACCACAAACAATTCGCCTTGTTCATTAAACTCACAAAAGCTCTCTGTAATTCTAGCTTTACTTTCTCTAATTGATTTTATTTCAGTTCCAGTTAGTTGAATTCCAGCGGTATATTTATCTATAAATTCGTATTCGAATCTCGCTTTTTTATTCTGAATGTTAATTTTTTTCTGCATTTCAAAAGCAAAGATAATCATAAAAATCAGGCAGAATAAAGAAATTATTAAACTATAAATCAAATAACTGTAAAGTACCAGACAATTAACAAAACTTTACGAGAGTTGATGGATAATAGCTGTAATTTTGGGCTTTATTTTCGTCAAAACAAGAAAAACAACAATATATGCGTACCCTAATATTATTAATTTTTATAGTAACTATTTCATCTTGTAAACCTGAAATAAAAGTGCTTACAGCACAAGAAATAATTGATGAATCTATTATAGCTTCTGGAGCAGATAAAGTTTCTGCTGCAGCAATAGAATTTAATTTTAGAAAAAGACACTATACAGCAGTAAGAAATAAAGGTAAATTTTCTCTCATAAGAATTACCAAGAGTGATACTACAGAAACAAGAGATGTTTTATCAAATAATGGTTTTGAAAGATATAGAAACGATGAGTTTATTATTGTTCCAGATTCTATGTCAACTAGATATTCTGGGTCTATAAATTCTGTACATTATTTTTCTGTATTGCCATTTGGATTAAATGATGGAGCTGTAAAAAAGAAGCTATTAAAAGAGTCTATAGTTAAAGGTAAGTCTTACTATAAAGTTGAAGTTAGTTTTTCTGAAGATGGAGGAGGAGAAGACTTTGATGATGTGTTTGTGTATTGGATCAATAAGAAAGATTTCAAAATTGATTATTTAGCCTATAGTTTTCATGTAAATGGAGGAGGGAAACGCTTTAGAGAAGCAACAAATGAAAGAGTTATTAACGGAATTCGTTTTGTAGATAACAATAATTTCAAAGCAAAAAATGCTTTAACTAAATTAGAAAATTTAGACAAAGCATTTGAAAGTTCTGGACTTGAAAAATTATCAGAAATTAATCTAGAAAATGTTCAAGTAGAGTTGTTAGATTAATTATTAATAGTTAAAACAACACTTGTAACACCATTTTTAGAGACGGTAACAATGTATAAATTACTATTGTTATCGTCTTTTATTTGTTTATACAATTCTTTTCCTAAAATCTTATTGGCAAAAAACGGAGTTGTATTACTATGACCAACAACTAACACATTTTTTCCTTTAGTGTTGTATTTAAATCCATCATCATACATTTTTCTTGGATTGTAAACATACATTCTCAACCCATTTTTCTCGGCAGTTGGTTGTGCAGTTTCTTTGGTTCTACTATAATCTGTTGTATATACCATATTGATATTTGCAGTAGCTAGAACTTCTGCCCATTTATCAGCACGTTTCAATCCTTTGAATGTTAAACTAGGATCTTTATCATTAGGGTTTGTTCGTTGCTTTTCTGCATGACGAATTAAATAATATGTGGTTACTTCTTCATCTTTTTCTTGAGCAAAACTTGCGAATGTACTAAACGCAAAAACAATAAGTAGTAAGTATTTTTTCATTTTATTAAGTTTTAAAACACGAATATACACAAAACAAAAGCGATGTTGAAACAACATTGCTTTTTAACTATTTTTAATTATTAACCAAATTTGATTGATTTCTGAATACTAGTTTTTTATCAAATGCATCTAGTAAAATAATACTGTCAGTTGTTATTTTTCCTGCTAATATTTCTTTTGATAATAGATTCAATACTTCTTTTTGAATGACTCGCTTTACTGGTCTTGCACCAAATTCTGGTTGATAGCCTTTTTCAGCTAAATAAGAAATAGCTTCATCTGTTGCGTCAAAAGTGATTTCTTGTTTTGCAATCATGTTTTTAACGATACTCAATTGTAGTTTTACAATTCTTTTAATGTTATCTTCTGATAAAGGGGTAAACAAGGTAATATCATCAATTCGGTTGATAAATTCTGGTCGTACAGTTTGCTTTAATAATCCTAAAACTTCTGTTTTAGCCAATTCCATTGTGGTATAAATATCTCCTTTAAAGTTTTCAAATTTCTCTTGAATAATATGACTTCCAATATTAGATGTCATAATAATAATGGTGTTTTTAAAATCAGCAACTCTACCTTTATTATCAGTCAATCGTCCTTCATCTAATACTTGTAGTAGCACATTAAACGTATCTGGATGGGCTTTTTCAATTTCATCTAAAAGTACCACAGAATATGGTTTTCTACGTACAGCTTCTGTCAATTGGCCACCTTCATCATACCCAACATATCCAGGAGGCGCTCCAACTAATCTACTTACAGAATGGCGTTCTTGATATTCACTCATATCTATCCGGGTCATGGCATTTTCATCGTCAAATAAATAACTAGCTAATGCTTTTGCTAATTCTGTTTTTCCAACCCCTGTTGTTCCTAAGAATAAGAAAGAGCCAATGGGTTTATTTGGGTTTTGTAAACCAGCCCTAGAACGCCTAACAGCATCAGATACAGCCTCAATTGCCTCTTCTTGACCAACTACACGTTTGTGTAGTTCTTCTTCTAATCGCAATAATTTTTCGCGTTCAGATTGTAACATTTTTGTAATCGGTATTCCTGTCCATTTAGCAACAACTTCAGCAATGTCATCGTAAGTAACTACTTCTTTGATTAATAAATTGTCTCCTTTACTAGCTAATACTTTTTGTTGTGTTTCAAGCTCTTCTTGTAGTTCTTTAATTTTCCCATAGCGTAATTCAGCTACTTTTCCGTAATCTCCATTACGTTCTGCTTTGTCAGCTTCTTGTTTGGCTTCTTCAATAGCTGTTTTAGCAGTTTGAATTGCATCTACAATACTTTTTTCACTTTGCCATTTGGCATTAATTTCATTACGATCTTCTTTTATATTAGCTAATTCTGCATTTAATAATTTCAATTTGGTGGTATCGTTTTCTCTTTTGATGGCTTCAATTTCAATTTCCAACTGCATCACTCTTCTATCTAAGATATCTAGTTCTTCTGGTTTGGAATTGATTTCCATTCGTAATTTTGAAGCAGCTTCATCCATTAAATCAATAGCTTTATCGGGTAAAAAGCGATTGGTTATATAACGAGTAGATAACTCTACAGCCCCAATAATAGCTTCATCTTTTATACGTACTTTATGATGTGTCTCGTACTTTTCTTTAATTCCTCTAAGGATAGAAATGGCACTTTCAGTATCAGGTTCATCTACAAATACTTTCTGAAAACGACGTTCCAACGCTTTGTCCTTTTCAAAGTATTTTTGATATTCATCTAAGGTTGTAGCTCCAATTGCACGTAGCTCTCCTCGAGCCAAGGCTGGCTTTAAAATATTCGCGGCATCCATTGCTCCTTGTCCACCACCAGCTCCAACAAGTGTATGGATTTCATCAATAAACAATACAATATCTCCGTTAGAATCTGTTACTTCTTTAATTACAGCTTTTAAGCGCTCTTCAAATTCTCCTTTAAATTTTGCACCGGCAATTAATGAGCCCATATCTAAAGAAAAAATCAATTTATCTTTTAGGTTTTCTGGGACATCACCTCGTATAATTCTATGTGCTAATCCTTCTGCAATAGCAGTTTTTCCAGTTCCTGGTTCACCAACTAAAATAGGGTTGTTCTTTGTTCTACGAGAAAGAATTTGAAGTAATCTTCTAATTTCTTCATCTCTACCAATTACTGGGTCTAATTTACCATCTTGTGCAAGCTGATTTAAATTGTTCGCATATTTGCTTAACGAATTATAACTTTCTTCTGCACTTTGAGAAGTAACTCGATTTCCTTTACGCAACTCAGTTATAGCTTCTTCTAATTCATTTTTAGTAACTCCTTGATCTTTTAAAACCTGAGCAATAGTACTTTTAGATTTAAAGATTGCCAAGATGATATGTTCAATAGAAACATATTCATCGTTCATCTTTTTAGCAATGATAGATGCTTCTGTTAAACTCTTAGATGCTTCTCTTGATAGTGTTAATTCTGCTCCAGTAACTTTAGAGTAACTCTCTAGTTGTTTGTCTAAAAGCTGTTGTAATACATCAACATTGATATTTAGTTTTTTTAATAAAAACGGAATTACATTTTCATCCACTTCTAATAAAGCTTTGAAAAGATGTTCGTTTTCTATTTGATTATGTTCGAAACTCTGAGCAAGCTGTTGTGCTTGTTGAACCGTTTCTTGTGATTTTATGGTATAATTATTAAAATTCATAACGTTTGTATTTTCTTTTCTCTTTCTTTGTGGCAAATTTAATACCAATTGAAAATCAATAAATTAATGAGTCATTTTGTCTGCTAAAGCCTTGTTTTAAATGACTTTTTGACTGTTGAAAGGAATTGAAAAGATTACGACTTACTCTAAAAAATATTTAATGAGTTTATTAAAAAGCATATTTAAAAGTAGTTCTGAAGAAAAAAAGGAAGTTACTTCTAATGTTCATTGGATTCCTTTAAAATCCTTAGATCATTTAGAAGAAATTAATACAATCTCAAAAGAAGAAACGGTTCTAATTTTTAAGCACTCTACCAGATGTGGAATTAGCAGAATGGTTATTAAGATGTTTGAAAAGCAATTTGATGAAGAATTAAAAGAATTAAAAGTGTACTATTTAGATTTACTAAACTTCAGAGAGCTATCAAATGAAGTTGGTTATGCATTTCAAGTTCAGCATCAATCTCCACAATTGTTAGTGATTAAAAATGGAGAAGCTGTGAACTATGCTTCACATTACGATATCAACTCTATCGATTTAAAGCAATATCTTTAATATCAAAGCATAAAAAAACCAAACTTTTTAGTTCGGTTTTTTTATGACTAATATGCATTAACTAATAGAAACATTTAGTTCTTTATATATATTTTAACATGCAATAAAAAGAGCTGCATAACTATTTACCTACTTTTACCAAGTTCTTATTATAAGCATTAATGAAAAATATTTACTTTTTAATCGTTCCACAAACACATCCATTAGATATTATTGGCCCAGCTCAATTATTTTATGAATGTAAAGAGAACGGAGCCGATTTAAATTTGTTTTTTGTGTCTACAACAGAAAGTACAGAATTAGATAGTTCGTTGGGCTTAGGGTTTTCTAAACTGACACCATATCAAAATTTAGACTTAAAAGAAGATGATATTATAGTTGTTCCAGGGATAGAATTTGACCTTTTGATGGATGTAGATTTTAGACTAGAAAGTCAAGATTTTTATAGTTGGATGCGTACACAATATACAAATGGAGTAACCATGGTTTCTGTTTGTACTGGTGCGTTTTTATTGGGCGAATCTGGTTTGCTAAAAGGGAAAATGTCCACTACACATTGGAAAGCATTTGATGTTTTCGAACAAAAATTCCCTGATACAAAGTTATTAAAGAATAAACTATTTGTAGAAAATGAGCGCATTTATACAAGTGCTGGAATGCTTTCTGGAATTGATTTATGCTTGTACTTAGTAGAAAAAGAATTCGGAATTAAATTCGCAGTTGAAATAGCTAAAGAGATTGTTCTTTATTTTAGAAGAGGAGAAACAGACCCGCAGCTAAGTATTTTTCTACAATACAGAAATCATTTAGATGATAGAATTCACAATGCACAAGATTTTATAGGAAGTAATTTAGCAACTCCTTTTAACATTGAAGATATTGCGGATAAAGTTCATATGAGTGCTAGGAACTTAACTCGTTTGTTTAAAAAAACAACTGGAATTACCATAGGGCATTATTTATCAAAATTGAGAGTAGAGCAGTCAATTAATTTATTAGCTGATGGTTACACGATTGATTTTGCTGCTCAAAATTGTGGTTTAAGTAGTACCAATCAATTAAGAACTTTGTTGAAAAAACATAAAGATATTATTCCTGCAGATATTGAATCTTACTTGTAAATTGTCCTAATTGTGAGTTTACTTGTCCTTTTAATAAACACCTATCTACTTTAAATTTGTTGCGTAATTATTACGATGCACCGTAATAATTTGTATGAGTAATAATTATACTCAATCATTTATATAAACGCAATAAATAAAACTAAAGGAGATGTTTAAAAAAACATGTATTTCATTATTACTATTATTTTTAAGTAACAATACTTTATTTGCTCAAAACGGAATTACACTTCCTGAATCTTCAAACCAAAAAGTAAGTTTAAGCCAATGGATTGGGTTGGTAGAAGCAAACGTAACGTATAACAGTCCGAATGTTACAAACCCAAGATCTGGAGAAGATAGAACTGGCAAAATTTGGGGAAAATTAGTTCCTTATGGATTTCACTTTGTAACCTTTGCAAACCAAATGATTCCTTGGAGAGCTGGTGCACAAACAAACACTGTTTTTACAGTAAGTCATGATGTTAAAATTGAAGGACAGCATTTACCAGCAGGAAAATATGGGCTTTTTATGTTGGCAGGTAAAGAGGAATGGACCATCATTTTTTCAAAGAACTATAATTCTTGGGGAGCATTGTATTATGATCAAAAAGAAGATGCGCTAAGAGTAACAGTAAAGCCAACTAAAACTCATTTTACAGAATGGCTTACCTATGATTTTATTGAAAGAAAAAGCGATCATGCTATAATGGCTTTGAAATGGGAATACTTATCAGTTCCAGTAAAAATTGAAGTTCCAAATATAAATGAGTTATATGTAGAAAAGCTACGAAGCGATTTACGAAATGGTGCTGGTTTTTCTGATTCAAATTGGACAGAAGCAATCAATTTCTGTGTAACAAATAATATCAATTTAGAGGAAGCATTAAAATGGGCTGACTATGCAATTAACAGACAATGGTTTGGGAATAAAAATTTCGGGACTTATTCTGCAAAAGCAAATGTTTTAGAAAAATTGGGACGTGTTGAAGAAGCAAAAGCACTAAGAGCAGAAGCACTTAAAACAGCTAATGCAAAAGAAATCTCTAGCGAAGGAAGAAGGTTGTTGTCAAAAAATAAAAACAAAGAGGCTTTAAAATTATACGCTTTAAATGCAAAGAAATTTCCAGAAGAAATCTTTATGATACATGTAGATTTTGCAAAAGTGTATACGGCTTTGGGAAATAAAAAGAAAGCAATAAAACATTGGGAAATAGCTTTAAAAAACGTATCAGATAGAACTGATCAAAAGGTGTTTGTACAAAGATATAATCGAGCTTTAAAAAAGTTAAAAGAAAATAAATAATAGCTTAAAAATGTTGAAAAAAAACTTCACCCTATTTGCTATTCTATTCACATTAACAATGTATGCCAGACAAAAAACTGTTTACGTTTGTCCACCATGTGACAATGTGTGTGATACAGAAATCCATGATAAACCCGGTACTTGTAACACTTGTAATATGAAATTTACCACAAAAGAAAAGAGAGATAATGATGCTTTAGAAGCATTAAGATCTAAAAATAAAAAAATCGCTTTCTATTTACAACCTGGAGTAGAAGTATTAGACTTTGCTGGCCCTATGGAAGTGTTTGCATATGCAGGATATGAAGTGTTTACAGTTTCTAAAACCAAAGAATCGATCCTGTCTCAAGGAATTTTAAAAGTAACGCCAGATTATAGTATTAAAGATGCTCCAGAATCAAATATACTTGCTTTTTTTGGTGGTAATGCACACAATGCTTATGCTGATAAAGAGGTAATGAAATGGGTTAAAGCTAGAAAAGATGTAGATATCCATTTCTCTGTATGTACAGGTGCAATGATTTTAGCAAAAGCCGAAATTTTAGATGGAAAAACAGCAACTACGTTTCATTCTGTACTAGATGATTTAGAGAAAAGCTATCCAAAGGTAAACGTAAGAAGAGATGTTCGTTTTGTAGATAATGGAAGGGTAATAACAACAGCTGGAGTTTCTGCAGGTATTGATGGAGCACTACATTTAGTGGCTAAATTACAAGGATTAGAAAAGGCAAAAGAAGTTGCTTTTTACATGGAGTATGATAAATGGAAACCAGGAGAAGGATTGATACTCTCTGCTGATAATCCGTATGAAAAATAACACAAAAATTAGTTTATAAATAAAAAAAGACATGAAACCTAAAACAAATTTTTTTTTAACCTCAATAGCATGTTTGTTATTATTGATCACTTTTCAAGAACATGCCTTTGCCCAGAATAAACCTAATGTAATTTATCAATGTGCACCTTGTGGATGTGATTCTGATGGAAAGCATTTTGACAAACCAGCCAATTGTAAAGATTGTGGGATGAAGCTAGTCGCTGTAACAAACCCCTTCAGTTATTTGAAGAATTTAGACAAACCAATGAATGTTGCCATTTTATTGTTTAGTCATGCTCAAGTGCTTGATTATGCTGGGCCTTATGATGTTTTTACATCTGCAGGATCTAAAAATTTTAATGTATATACAGTAGGAGCAACAAAAGAACCAATCATCACGATGCCGAACTTAAGTGTTAATCCTCAATACAGCATATTAGACAGTCCAAAACCAGATATTTTAATAATACCAGGTGGAATGTGGACTAGTGTTGATGCTGCTACTTTAAAATGGATAAAAATGCATTCAATGCAAGTAGATTATACGTTTTCAATTTGTACAGGAGCCTTTATTCTTGCAGAGATCGGTATTTTAGATAATTTGGAAGCAACTACCCATACAGCAGGAATAGAAATACTTAGAAAAAACTATCCAGCTATTAAAAAAGTACACAATAATAAACGTTTTGTCGATAATGGAAAAGTGATTACATCTGCCGGAGTATCAGCAGGAATTGATGCTTCTTTTCATTTAATAGAGAAAATCTTAGGAAAAGAATGGGCGAAAGCAGTTTCCAATAATTTGGAATATACATATAAGCCATCGAAATAATAAAAAGTTGTACGTCATTAAAAGCAATCTAAACAAAATTTAAAAATGGATACAGTAAAATCAAACCTAATTAAAGCAGAAAGAATAGCTATCAAATTATTTAATGAGGTTGAAGCAAAGAATTTAATCATTGCTGGTAAAGATGAAGAAACACTAAATAAAGAAATATTCAATTTAGCGAAAGAATTATTCGATATTGAAGAACATTGGCATAAAAGAATAGTAAGATGTGGTGAGAATACTTTATACCCTTATAAAGAAAATCCACCTAACAAAATAATTCAAGAAAATGATATACTATTTTTTGACTTCGGACCAATCATTGAAAAATGGGAAGCAGATTTAGGACGTACTTATGTCGTTGGAAGCGACCCTATAAAACTTAAATTAAAAAATGACATAGAAATAGCGTGGCAGGAAACAAAAATATGGTTTAACAAACAGACTGAACTTAAAGCTTCTGAGTTATTTGAATTTGTGGTACATAAAGCAAAAGAATATGGATGGGAATTTGGTGGAGAAATTGCTGGACACTTAATAGGAAAATATCCTCACGAAAAATTAGAACCTGGAGACTATCAATTATATGTACATCCTGATAACCATAATAATATGTTTGATTTAGATGTAAATGGACAAAAAAGAAATTGGATATTGGAAATGCATTTCATAGATAAAGAAAAAAAAATCGGAGGATTTTATGAACAATTATTAACATAAAAAACAAACTTACAACTAAGTACAAACAAAATAGAAGATACATAAAACTTAAAATATGAAAACAATTAAAACAACTATCATAGTAGCATTATTGTTACTTGTAACTGTAACAGTTACTCAAGCGCAAAGATTAACAATGCCAGAACCAAGTCAAGATGCATCTATTACACAGAGGCTAGGTATTTCTGATGTTACTATTAAATACAATAGTCCTGGAGCGAGAGGAAGAAAAGTCTTTGGAGGAATGATTCCTTATAAAGCAGTATGGCGAGCAGGAGCAAACGAAAATACAACTATTTCTTTTTCGCATGATGCCATGGTTGAAGGTCAAACTATCAAGGCTGGTACTTATGGTTTGTATATGATTCCTGGAAAAGAAAAATTTCAAATACTATTTTCAAAATTCAATAAATCTTGGGGAACTGTATTACCAACAGAAAATGAAACTGTATTAAAGGTATCTGTATCTCCAAAGAAGATCCCATTTCAAGAATGGTTAGGGTTTAATTTTACAGATCGTTCTGCGAAGCAATTAGTTGCTGTTTTAGAATGGGCTGATGTACAAGTTCCTTTTAAAATTGAGTTTAATACAACTCAGATAATTATTGACAATTCAATAGCAGAACTAAAAGGCCAAGCAGGTTTCTCAGGAGCAGGTCATATGCAATTAGCAGCATATTGTTTACTAAATAACACACACTTAGATGAAGCTATGACTTGGATTGAGCAATCAATAGCCAGAAATAAAAGTTTTAGTAATTTAAGAGTGAAAGCAGAGTTGTTATCAAAAAAAGGACAAAATGCTGTTGCAAAAAAAATGATGGATGAAGCATTTTCTCTTGGAAGTGCAGGTGAACTTAATAGCTTTGGATATTCTTTATTAAATGATAACAATACAAAAGAAGCGATAAAAGTCTTCTCATTTAATATTAAAAAGCACGCAAATGACATTTTAATATGGATGTATATAGACAGTTTGGGGGAAGCATATTTAAAGGCTGGAAACAAAAAAATGGCATTAAAATACTATAAAAAAGCAAAAGAGAAAGCTCCAGCTTCACAGTATGTGTATTTAAATGGAGTAATTTCTGGAATTAAGTAATAGTTATAATCATCAAAATGAGCACAAAAAAATATATTCAAAATAGAGAAGGTTTACCGAACTGGTCAAACCCAATTAGTCATGCTGTGGTAGCAAATAATATGTGCTTTGTAAGTGGTCAACTTTCTGTAAATAGAAAAGGTGAATTTGTTTTAGGGTCTATATTAGAAGAGACTGAAAGAGCTTTCGGAAATTTTTTTGCTGTAATAGAAAAATCAGGATTTACTAAAGAAGATATTGTCTTTATTGATATTGCTTTTAATGATTTAAAGGATCAACCTATTGTTGATCAATTATACAGTGAGTATTTTGAAGAGAATAAGCGCCCAGCAAGAACTGTTTATCAAGTAGAATCCTTACCATTTGGTGGAAAAATAAAAATTATGGGAACTGCAGTAAAAGATAAATTAGAGCTTTTACAGGAAAGGACTTAACACTATTTTGGTTAGTTGAGTGAGAAATAGAGGTTGTTTAAAAGCAATCTCTTTTTTGTCTTAAGATAATAACTTATTTACTGTGCTCTTATAAGTTTGACCAATTGGAATCTTATGTTCACTGATTAAAATTCGATTTCCTTCAATAAATTTTATCTTATCTACAGCAACAATAAATGATTTATGAACTCTTAAAAAATTACCGTCGGTTAAAATAGCTTCATAGTGAGATATTTTTTCATGACTCACAATCATTTCATCCTTTAGAAATAGCTTTGTGTAATTCCCGTAGGCTTCTATATATAATAAATCACTCAAATCTATTTGGTGGTGTTTTTTATCGCCCTTTACAAAGAATCGGGTAGAAGTGTCTTCTGCAGAAATTTCTTTAACAATAGTTTTTGTGGTTTGATTTTCTGATACTTTATTAACAGCTTTCACCAATCGATCAAAACTAAATGGTTTTAAAATATAATCTACAACATTCAATTCAAACCCTTCTAAAGCATGTTCTTTATAAGCAGTTGTAATAATTGTTTTTGGTGGTTTTGTCAATGTTCTTAAAAAATCCAACCCTCTTAACTTTGGCATGTTTATGTCTAAAAACATAAAATCAACAGTGTTTTCATTCAAATACTGCATGGCTTCCATCGCATTATAACAATTCTTTTCTAATTGTAAATGTGGTAGCATACTACAAAATTCTTCAATAATTTCGTGTGCTAAAGGCTCATCATCAATGATTATATATTTAAGCATATTTAGAAATTTTTAAAGTTGTTTTATAAGTATTCTTTGTTGTATCAACATTTAATTCATGGCTGTCTTTATACAATAAAGATAATCTTCTTTTTAGGTTTTGTAGTCCAATTCCGTTTGATTCTTTTACTTCATTAGGGTCAAAATTGTTTTCAATATCAAAATGGATAAAATCGATGTCTTCATACAAATTCATATGGATAAACGCATTCTCTGTAAGTGTCTCTATTCCGTGTTTAAACGCATTTTCTAATAGGATGATAAACAATAATGGCGCAATGGTTAAACCAGTATCAATTGTATGATTAAAAGTGATTTTTACCGTTTTTTTATAACGAATCTTATGTAGTTCTATATAATTGTTTAGATACTCAATTTCATCTCCAAGCTTTACAGTTTCTTTTTCTCCTTCATAGATTGTATACCGCATCATATCAGATAATTTCAAAATAACTTCAGGAGCTTGTTTAGAGTTTTTAACTGTTAATGCATACAAGTTGTTTAATGTATTAAAGAAAAAATGAGGATTTATCTGAGTCCTTAACAAAGATAATTCAGTTTTCGATTTTTCTGCTTTTAAGTTTTGTAACCATTTCCATTGCTCAAAAATCCAAACAAAAAACAAAATCGGAAGAGGTAAAAAGAACAGTACAAAAGGGAAATCTTCTTTAATATTTAAATAAGCTTCTAAATCGCCAGAAAACAATCTTAAGTAGATGAAATATAGATATATAGGCCCGTAGAAAAGGGCAATTAATTTCCAGTGTTTTTTTATGAATGATGGTGTTAAAATATAAGAGAAACCAAGCCAAAAACACATTAATAAGCTAAGTGTTATTGGGTTGTCTGGTGTTTTCATATACCCATCAATAATTATAGCAACAAATAAGAGGGCGAATAAACCAAGCACTCTTAACACTGTTTTCTTATTCTTTTTATAATGATAAAACGGCAAAGCAACTATAGATCCCCAAATGATGGCGTAAATAACAATTTCATAAGACCTGTTTTCTGGAAGAAGAATATATCCAAGATAATCTAACAAATAGAATATGGGAACTATAATTATAAACCCAAATAAAAAAGCTTTGTATTTTTTCAACAACTGAATCATAGGTCAAAATTACCATTGTTATACCAATCACGCAACTAAATTGATATACGCTATTAAAATTTGATTGAACAGGTAGTTTTTTAGGTTCAATCTTAGTTTACTATAAATAGTACTCTATCTGCATTAAAAACAGTCTTGTACATCATCATTAATTTAAGGAGAGTGTAAAACCATACATATTTGTTGTGTACTTAAAAAAAACATCGCACATGAATACTTTAACAATAAAAGACCTTACTAAAACATATCCAAATGGAGTAAAGGCATTGAACGGAATTAATTTAGAAATCACCAACGGAATGTTTGGTTTATTAGGAGCAAATGGCGCAGGGAAATCTTCTCTAATGAGAACCATTGCTTCGTTACAAGAACCTTCTTCTGGATCAATTTCTTTTAATAAAACAGATGTTGTAAAGGAGCCAAATGAAATTAGAAAACAGTTAGGGTATTTGCCTCAAGAATTTGGTGTGTATCCAAAAATATCTGCAGAGAAACTATTGAACCACATGGCTATTTTAAAAGGGATATTAAATAATAAAGATCGGAAAACACAAGTAACAGCTTTGTTACAACAAGTAAATTTATACCAGCATCGTAAAAAATCTGTCTATACTTTTTCTGGAGGAATGCGTCAACGATTTGGAATCGCACAGGCTTTATTGGCAAATCCACAATTAATAATTGTAGATGAACCAACTGCTGGTTTAGATCCGGAAGAAAGCAATCGATTTTTAAATTTATTGAGCGAAATTGGAGAAAATGTAATTGTTATTTTATCTACTCATATTGTAGAAGATGTACGAAACTTATGCCCAAAAATGGCAATTCTTTCTAGTGGTGAAATTATTTCTGAAGGAAATCCAACAGAATTAGTAGCAACTATTGATGGAAAAATTTGGACGAAGATAATTCCTAAAAAGGATATTGAAATTTATAAGAAAGCCTTTGATGTTATTTCTACAAAACTGGTCTCTGGAAAAACTCAAATTAGAGTATTGTCAGAAAATAAACCAGAAACTGGATTTGAGAAAATCAGCCCAAATTTAGAAGATTTCTATTTTGCTACTTTATTTAATCAAACAAGTAATAAAGCCTAAGTTATGTTTAAAAAGTTATTACAATTCGAAGTTTTTTATCAGTTGAAACAGCGTGCATTTCCAATATTTGCACTCTTATTTTTAGCCTTAGGAGTATTTGTTGGTAGACAAGGTTATGCTTCTAAAGGAGTGAATTTTAATTCTGTTTTTCAAGTCTATTTCCATACAAGTATTTTTACTTTGGGAAGTGTTTTTATCATTATGTTTTTCGCTATTAGCGCGATTCTTAGAGATAGACAGCACAATATGGAAAGTTTAATTTATAGTTCTTCTATTAAAAAGAGTCATTATTTTTGGAGTCGTTTTTTCGGAACATTTATATTTAGTGTGTTGGCATTTTCACCTTTTTTAATTGGATATATTTTTGGAAACTATTTTACAAGTTTAGATCCAGAACGATTGGGCGATTTTCGATTGATGACCTATCTGCAACCTTGGTTGTATATTGTATTGCCTAATATTTTTATCTGTGCTACCATAGTTTTTTCTGTAAGTACATTGACTAAAAACAGTACAGCAACCTATGTAAGTGCCGTGTTTATTTATATGTTATATTTTGTAAGCTCTATCTTTTTAAATTCGCCTTTAATGGCACAAGCAGTTCCTGCTTCTCCAGAAAGTATGGCCATTGCAGCTCTTGCAGATCCATTTGGAATAGCGGCATTTTTTGAGCAAACGCAATATTGGACCCCTTTTCAAAAGAATACAGAATTGCTATCTCTTTCTGGTTTGTTTTTATGGAATAGACTTGTTTGGATACTTTTATCTATAGGAATATTATTAGGAACATATGGATTATTTTCTTTTCGAAAAATTTCTAAAAAAGTAAAGAAAGAACCAAAACAAAAAAAGGAAAAGATGCCACTATTGGCATATCAACCAATAAAAGCCTTGCATACTTTTAAAGCACAACGAATGGCATTCTTTACGCTGTTAAAATTAGAATTGAAAGGTGTTTTTAAAAGTTTACCATTTATAGCAGTGTTGATCATTTGGTTGGTTATTGTCTTTTCAGAATTATTTTCGACAGTAATTGAAGGTGGAGAATATGGGGTAAGTGTATATCCTTTTACAAATCAATTGATTGATCTAATCGTAGACCCGTTATCAATATTTAGTTTGATATTGATCGTTTTTTATGGTTCTGAGATTGTTTGGAGAGAACGTGATTTAAATTTCAACAACATTGTAGATGCAACTCCGGTAAAAAACGGAGTGTTTTTTCTCTCAAAATTTGCAGCATTGTTATCATTACCAATGATTTTGATTGCTTCAGGTATTTTACTGTGCATGGTATTTCAAATCAGTTTAAACTACACAAATTTCGAATTTAGTTTGTATGCCTCTTTGTTTTACTATTATGGTGTACAATTGGCTGTGTTTTCTATGATTGCCTTGTTTGTAAATAGTTTGGCAAAAAATAAATATATGGGTATGGGAATTTTCGGTTTAATTGTACTCTTAAGTTTAAAAGCAGGCATGTTAGGCTTGGAACACCCATTAACAAGTCTTGGATTTATACCAAGAGTTGCATACAATAATATGGATGGATTTAATGGAGCATCAAGCTTATTTGATCACTTGGCACTCTATTGGTTGGGATTCGGATTTATATTAACATTCCTTTCTTTTAAAATTTGGAATAGAGGTGTAGTTGCTACCATTTCAGTGAAACTAAAGCAATTGAAATACGGTTGGACACGAATTCAAAAAGTAGGAATCACCATCTGTTTGCTGCTTTTTATTGGAGCAGGTAGTTTGGTTTTTTACAATTTAAATATTGTTTCAGAATATGAAAACACAAATGATAACTTGGATTATAGTGAAAACTATGAAAGAAAATTCAAGAAGTACGAAACGATAGAAAGACCTTATCCTACTTCAAGAAAAACAGCAGTAGCTATCTATCCAAAGGAAAGAATGTATTTGGTAAAGGCAGATTATATGTTGAAAAACAAAAGTGATAAAGCATTGACAGAAATATTTGTTACAGAAAGGATCCCTCTAGAAAATATTAGCTTTGAAAATGCTCATTTAGTGGAACATAATACTATTTATGGAACCTATTTATTTCAGTTTGATATGCCTTTACAACCTAACGATTCAATGGCTTTTAGTTACAATTTAAAAAGAGAATTAAAAGGATATGATGTAGATAGAGCAATTGTAAACAACGGAACTTATATTACACATCGTAATTTTGAACCAATGTTAGGATATAGCCCAGGAATTGAAATAACGAATAGGATTGAACGAGAAAAAAGGAATTTGCCAAAAAGGATTGAAGAGAAAACTTCTGCGGCACATATTGTGTTAGAAGATGTGAAATTTGAAAAAATTAGATTTGAAACTATTGTTTCTACGGATGCTGATCAGGTTGCTATAAGTTCTGGTAGTTTGATAAAAGAATGGTCAGAGAATAATAGAAACTATTATCACTATAAATCTAAAAACAAGGTGATGCCAGCAGCCGCTTATTTTTCTGCAAAGTATCAAACAAAGAAAAATATGCACAAAGGAATTTCTATCGAACAATATTTTGATGCTGATCATCATTTTAATATTGAAGAAATTGAAAACAGTGTGAAACAAACATTAGACTATTGTCAAGTAAACTTTGGCGCTTACGCTTTTGATCATGTTCGAATAGCAGAAATCCCTGCACATTGGTCTTTTGGAGGCTTTGCACATCCAGGAGTTATAAGTATGGTAGAAGATAGATTGTACTTATCTGATGTACGAAATAAAGAGACGTTCAATTTGGTGGCAAAAAGAACTATACATGAAGTTGCTCATCAATGGTGGGGACATACATTAAATCCAAAGCCAGTTGCTGGAGGAGCTTTATTTGTAGAAGGATTTGCAAAATATACAGAAGCTGTTGTGTTAGAAAAAATGTATGGAAAAAGAGCGCTGTATGAATTGAGTGATAATACACGAAGAAGGTACTTTTCTGGTAGGTCTTTTGATGGCGATATAGAACCAGGAGTTTATATGGTTACAGGTCAATCATATATTTCTTATGGAAAAGCATTAACTGTCTTATTAGGTTTGAGAGACTTAATTGGCGAGAAACAAGTTAATAAAGTACTAAAAACAATTACAGACAGACATCGTACTATCAATAAATTGGAAACGAACACGATTGAATTATTAGAAGAGATTTATAAAGTTACTCCAACTGAACAGCACACATTAGTTGATGACTGGTTTAAGAAAGTGATTACCTATGATATCGGAATTAAAGAAAGTTCATCTAAAGAATTAAAAGATGGTACGTACGAAGTAACCGTGAAAGTAAAAACTAAACGTTTTGAAACCAAGGATAGTGGAGAAATGAAACAAATCACTATTAATGAACCAATTAAAATTGGAGTGTTTACAACACATCCATCAAATATTAAAGACGACAGTTCAATATTGTATTATAGATCAAATCAGTTCAATAAAGAAATGACGGAGATTAAGATAATTGTAAAAGAGAAACCTAGGTATATTTCAATAGATCCTTTCGGAACAAGATCTGATGAAAATTTAACGGATAATATTTCTAGATTATAGATAAAGAAAACGCCTCGTTAAATGAGGCGTTTTTTTATGAAAATAACTTGATTAAAACGGATACCTATTTACATTTTTATATTGCCATAATAGATTGACAATACTCCATTTACCATCTAGTTTTATTAGGTGTAAATATTCTACCCAATTATCAGAATACAATTTAACTGTTGCTATTCTATGATATACATCTAATATTTTAACTTGATTGCTTGGTTTTGGTGGGAATCGAGTATTTGATTTATTCCAGTTTTTTGCATTTTGAATCATGCGTTCTTTAGTAAGTGGAGCAGTAACAGCTTCTTTTCTTAATGTTCTGCTAAAACCTACTGTGACCTTATTTAAACTGTCGTTCATTACTTCTTTCATCAAATCTGGCTTTAATTGTTGTAAAGCAATTAAATAACCAACAGAGATTCTTTTAATTTCTAAACTGTCTTTTCGTGAAGCTTTTTCGCTTAATTTCACATGTTGATTGCTGGCAATATCTCTACCTCGTAAGAATTTATTGTTTTGATCATAATGCTCTTGCTTGATATAATTTCCAATGGCATCATATTCTTTGGTTCCAATAGAAAGCCCAAATTGATTCATGACTAATTTGTTATTTTCATCATGATAGGTATACTTTACATGATTCCCGTTTTCATCATAGCTATCTTGATAAGAAGCAACACCTAGTGAATTGTTTGTTACTTTATAATCTTCATTTAAATTATAATTTGCTTTTGGAGATCCATCTTTTCGCAAGACCATTCCTGTAATTCCAAATTCGAAATAAGTAGAAATATCCTGATGCACTTTTTGCAGATTGTATCTTTTTTCGATCACCATTTTTCGTTTTGTAAACCAATGGTATTCAGAAATTTTCCAGTTAGATTCCATTGGAGTATCATTTTCGTCAAAAAACTCCAATTTCGAATAGTTTCCTTTTTTATTTAAAGTAAAAACCTCTTTATAAACCTCACGATAATTGGTCATTCTTTTACCCTTTTTATCAAAGAAGGTTCTGGTTTCTTTTTGATCATCATGAGTAATAACCACTTTATATACTCCAATAGAACCTAATGAATGTCTTCTTTCTGTGAAATAATGATTATTGGTAATCTCTACTAACTCTTTATCATCATTATATTTAAAAATATAATGAGAGGTGTTTTTTGCAGTTTTCGCATCTATAGGATAGGTTCCAACCAATTTTATATATGGTGAAACATGGTTGTATCTTAAATGTCTATAATAGTTGTTTGTTGTATTGTTTTGAGCCAATGTTATACTAGATATACATAGCGCAAAAAGCAATATTGATAGTTTTTTGAAATTCATTTTTATCTATTTGTTTTTATTCTTTTCGTTTAATATTGTTTCTCTAGCTTCAATTTTTGGCAAGGCTTTTAAATACGTAGCAACATCCCAAGTAAGATTCCATCTATTTAAATTTTCTTGCATCGATTTTAAGCCCATTTCTGCTCTTCTTTTGTCTACATTTTGGGCATCTTCTAAAGGCAATACATATGGATCCTTACTTTCTTTTGTTATTGCTAACTGCGTTCCATATACTTGTCTTTTTCCTTGTCTCAACACCAATCTATCATAAAACATAGCATATTGTCTTTTTGGTAAATTACTACTCTCTAGAGCCTTCGTAATCATTGGTAAATATTTTACCTGGGTTTTTAAATCTGCATGTTGAATGACAAAGAATAGCGTAGAAGTGCCTCTTACACCAATTATATTTTTACTTGGCCATCCTTGAGTATCTAATATCTTACTTACTTTAACTTGATTGATAGAATCATTTTTTAAAATGACTTGCCAAAAAGCTCTCATTTCTTTAGAATCTCTTCCGTATTTTTCTTCTTTTGGTCTAATTTGACTTCTAGTACTTTGATCATCAAAATAGATTTTATCTAATTGGGCAACTAGTTTTTTGTCATAATGCTTTTCAACTTCTTGTTTGTTTTTTTGCATCACAGCAATCAATTGGTTCCATCTTTTATCTTTACGGATATTGATTAAGTCTTCATCATTTTTTAGATGATTGATATCATACCATTTTAATTCATTTGCTGCTACAAATAAGTGTTTGTACGCTGCTGTAGTGTTTTTTGCTATAGAATTGATGCAAGCTGCATTGTATCTGTCATTTAATGGTGCTTTAGGATTAACTTTAAAAGCTTGCTCATAAATTTTAGCAGAACCTGTAAAGTCTTTGTCTAAACATAATTTCCATCCATCTCTAATTAATTCTGAATAGCTTTTTGTATTTGTTTGTGCACTTAAACTTGATATACTTAAAGCAACAAAGCAGCATACTAATAGGTGATTTTTCATTGTATTGTTTTTTATAATCGATGCAACCTAATGAATGAAGTTGTTGTTTTGTCGTCTAATAGACCTATTGTAATCAATAGCAAATGGAGAGTTGTTTGCCGAATTTAAAACGATTGGTAGCTGTAAAATGGAAATCTAACTTCATTTTATCCCTTTTTGTCTATAAAAAACGAATACAAGGTGTTTTCTCTTTAAGTTTGAAATTGAGTTTGTTTAGTCGATTACTAAGAAGAGAACAGAATGTGTAAACCGATGCATTCTGTTTCTTTTTCTAGAATTCTTGAGCATTTTGTCTAAATTAGCATTTAATGAAAAACGCATTACATAAAAGTATTCTTCGCAACCTTATTTTCTGGTTGATAATGTTTAGCTATCTGTTTAGCTCGTATTGGTATAGAGATAGTAACAAGTGGTATTTGGTTGAATATATAGGGTTTAAAGTAGCACTTCAGTTCTTGTTGAGTTTAATAATCCTTTATTTTTTAGTACCGAAGTTATTACACAAAAAGAAAAATACACTATTTGTATTTGCAACATTGTTTTTTGTGTATGTGATTCAAACACTATATAGTGTTGTAAGAATACAGTATTTTCAAGTGTACTATCCCGAAATCTATGGCGGTCGTCCACCCTATATTTTATGGAACAGAATGACTTCTTTTATTGCTTTTATAAGTAATATAACTTGGGTGGTTTTTCCATCAATACTATTAATAGCCATAAAGTATTATAGAGACCAGAAAGATCTTATTGAACTAAAAGAACAAAAGAAAACTACGGAGCTCAACTTGCTAAAGAATCAGTTAAATCCGCATTTTTTATTCAATACACTGAATAATCTATATGCCTTGGCATTAAAAAAATCGGATAAAACCCCTGAGGTAATTGCCAAGCTCTCTGAGATTCTGGATTATATGTTATACCAATGCAAAGACAATTATGTTTCCATTACTAAAGAAATAGAATTGTTGGAAAATTATATCGCCTTAGAAAAAGTAAGATATGGAAATAGAGTAGAAGTAATTTTTAAGAAAAACATCCAAAATAATGTACATATTGCGCCACTAATTTTATTGACTTTTGTAGAAAATGCTTTTAAACATGGTGTAAGTCAGGAGTTAAATACAGGGGGCATTGAATTAAACATTTCAGCAACTGAAAAAGAAATTATTTTTAAATTAAAGAATAGCAAACCAAAAGGATCTATTGAAAATGGAACTAGTGGTAAGAAATCAATTGGAATGCAAAACACAGAAAAACAACTAGATTTGCTGTATCCAAATGCGTACAAGTTAGAAGTTAATGATGCTATTTTAGAGTATACCTTAGAATTAAAATTACAGCTGCATGAAAAAGTATAAATGTTTAATTGTAGATGATGAAGAATTGGCAAGAGAGTTAATTGCAACGCATGTAA
>Ga0209395_1001627_pt1 | contig 31144 bp, 26 predicted proteins | sample GOMGulsemesocosm_3_FD_184635 | JGI IMG/M metagenome (GOLD analysis project Ga0209395, IMG submission 184635) | Methane-oxidizing microbial communities from mesocosms in the Gulf of Mexico - GOM9D Gulf of Mexico (SPAdes) (version 2) | ecosystem: Environmental > Aquatic > Marine > Cold seeps... | reverse complement strand
AAGTTGTCTTGACCATAGGAAACTAATGCTAGCATTACGAATAATGCAGTTAATTTTTTTTTCATTGTGTTTAAGTTTAATTTCGACAAATATATATAATCTATTAATATAATTATATAATTTTTCTTTTTTTTATAAGATATAATGTATATTCTTTCGGTCGTGTAAAACAAGTGAGTTTTATCTATATTTCTAAAATTCAAATTTGATTGTTTTTTGTTAATGAATGTGCGAAATTATACATTATGAGTTTAGAGAATTTAGGCTATTTGTCCTCTTAAAGTAATTCGGAATAGTTATTAAGAAATATGCTAAAATAATTGAACTATTACATCATTCCGTTCCTATCCATAGATCTATACTGTATTGCTTCTGCTATATGGTTTGGTTTTATGTCTTTACTATTTTCTAAATCAGCTATGGTTCTTGAAACTTTTAAAATTCTTGCGTATGAACGTGCTGATAGGCCCATTTTATTCATTGCAAGTTTTAGTAAAGTTTGTCCTGAATCGTCAATTTCACAAAATTTGTCTAATAACTTGGCAGTCATTTGTGCATTATGATATACACCCTCATAATTTATAAATCTTTTTTCTTGTATGTCTCGAGTCTTTAATACTCTTTCTCTAATTACTTTACTTGTTTCTCCTTTCTCTTTACTAGACAATTCATCAAACTTAACAGCAGGCACTTCAATATGTAAATCAATTCTGTCCATTAATGGACCAGATATTTTATTTAAATATCGCTTAACAACATATTCAGGATCAGAATTTGGGTCATTAGGGTCAAAGAAGTTTCCTGAAGGAGAAGGATTCATAGAGGCAACGAGCATAAATCCTGCAGGATAGTCTACCGTCATTTTTGCTCTTGAAATGGTAACGCATCTGTCCTCCAACGGCTGACGCATAACTTCTAACACTTGTCTTTTGTATTCAGGTAATTCATCTAAAAATAATATACCGTTATGTGCTAGTGAAATTTCACCCGGTTTAGGGTTGGACCCCCCACCAACAAGAGCTACATCAGAAATGGTATTAATGAAGAGGAAGTCATTATTTCCTTTTTATCTTCTGAAGATAAAAAAATGGTTAACTAAGCTATTAGAAAAGTTTCATATAAAAGGGTGTTTAAAGAATTTCTTGGTGATGCGACTAAATATTTATTCATTTAAACGAAGTGTTGATTAGGTGCTGAGTTAAAAATGTAAAACTACAGCAATCTATATAGTTAGTTAATTTTAATATGTCTTTTAAAATACTCTCTCAAGTTTTTATTACACACATATAGATATGTTCCTTTTATACCACGAAACATTATAGTTTTATAAATTTTAATAATATACTCCTGTAACTCTTTTGGGTCTTTTATACCTTGACCACCACTTTTGTCATGATAATTTTTCTTGTAAACGATAATTTCATTTTTTATTGGACAATAATCTATTTCTTCGCCAAAGATTATAGCTGAGTAATTTAAGTCATAACCTTGTATGGTATGTATACAGCCCATTTCAGTTAAATCATTTGTTGTATTAATCCAATCAGATTTATTTTCCTCTTTATTCCATTTTAATTCCACTTCATCAATTACAACATCCGCTACATCTTCTTTTCTTGACTTCCATTTCCAAGAATATCCAGATATGGTTCTACATAAGCCAAATTCATTTTCTTTTTGTTGCAACTTTGAAATCATTTCTTTCATGTCTGTAAACAATAACAGTTCATAGTGATTATTCTCAAATATTTCAAATTCTGCTGAATAATTGCAGTAAAGTAAATTATTGACAAATTCAATATAATCAGTTCCTCCTTTTGACCTCATTTGAGACACAAGATGAATTTCTTTTGACTTTTTTAATTTTTTGATTTTATCAAAGTCTTCTTTTCGAATATCTGCTGGCTTGATAGATTGTTCTGAATCATAGAAAAATAATCGATATTTACTCGACTTCATAATCCAATCAAGTTGAGTTCCATTTTTCTCCGCAGATTGGATTTTTTTACCATTTATTAATTCACTGTGGTATAATCCAAGTTTTTTATTCACATCATCAAAAGATTTATACCCCATTATAGATGCTCTTCTTGTTAACCTGTGTGCTTCATCAGTTATTAAAATATCATACTCTTTATTAATAACTTCAGAGGGGCCTATTACCATGTTTTGATGTAACCCATAAATACTTTTAAATACTTTTTTTAATGTACTTCTTAGGCTCGTCATAGGGATAACAAAACCTATAACAATACCATTAGGGAATATACTTTTTAAGCCTAGTAGTTTATTATATAATTTCTCATCTTCAATATCTAAATCTTCTAAATCATTATTAGAAAGCATTACGATTAATTTTATAAGGTAAATCGCTAATATAGTTTTTCCCGTTCCCGCACTTCCATTTACAAAAACATTATTGTATTTGTTAGATGAATAAGCTTCTAGTATATCTATTACAGATGAAAATTGGTCTTCTGATAATGATTTATATGGTGAGTATTTAAATAAGTTAGAATTTTCCAATTCAAGTAAGTTCTTCATTTTAATATTACCAAACTGTAGTTTATTCCAGATGTCTTTAAATAGTTCAAAATACTTTTCTTTTTGATAATAATTATGACTAGAAACACCTTCGTTACAATTAAGTAATTTAAAATCTCCAGATGCATTTAAATATTGAATCAGATAGGATTCAATATCTAAAGCAGCAGATTTATTAAAGGTTAAACTAGATATTATATATACAAATTTTAATTTGCTTTTCTCTGGGTGTGAAAGGTGATTTGACATTCTTTTAATTGCATTTGTTGATTCACCAACATAGGCAATTTTTGTAGTGTCATTATATATTATATATACAATTGGATAATTTGAATTAGCAAATTCATCTTGCTTTATATATTCAATTTGACTCTTTTTGAAGGGATAGCTGGTAATATTTGTAGGAGTATTAAATGGATTCATATAATAAGTATTAAAGCTTATTATATTTCGTTGCTACACCTTTTGCTTTTGAGATAGGATATTTTTCACCATTCTTTTTAATTTTTTCTAAAACGATTTGTTTAACATTAAAATTATATTTCTCTGCAAGTAAAAAGGCATAAGCAAAAACATCTGCTAACTCTTCTTTTATATTTTCTTTATTTGCTTCTTCATGTTTCTTCCACAAAAATTCTTCTAATAACTCTCCAGACTCTATGTTTATTGCTAAAGCTAAATCTTTTGGATTATGGAACTTTTCCCAATCTCTTTCGTTTCTAAATTTTAATAAAGCTTCAGTTATTTCTTTTATATTTTCCATAGTTTTATTGCTTGCTCCTAACTTTTGGTAATATTAGGCATTTATGACGATATGTGTTAGAGGTAAAATAACTTTTTATTAAAGTTATTGGGTAGGAGAAGGTAAGAACTACCGAATTGTCAGCTTAGATGTTTTATCTATTGTATCAAAACTTCAATAATACACAAAACTACAAATCATACATCAGAAATGGTATTAATGTTGTTGTTAATCGTAATTATGCTATTCTCAATACTCTAATTGTTAAGGTTATGTTTGCAAAACATAGTAGTAAAGAGGTTTAATGTTGGAATCCTAAAATAAATTTCATTTTTTTCATTTTTTTTTCACCATCGTGAGGTCAATGAGAATAGGAGGTGTTTTATATAGTATAGTATAAAGCATAAATACTCCAAAAACCCTTGTAGTTCTAAGGTTGCGACTTGTGTAATCCTTTGATTATGTGTATCTTTGTGGGGAATTCAAATGACAGTTTATTAAAATAAATTGTTCAAAAGATTGGAATTTGAAACAAGTATGACAACAGTTTCAAATGAATTAAATGGATTGTCACCATTTAAGGAATCAAAAAAATAAAATGTAATTATTAACTAAACCAAGCCTTAAGCATGGGTGGAAAAACAATGCCTAAATTTAAATGAATTATTAACTAAAAAAAAATAGAAAAAATGGGGAAAATATATAAAAACATAACAGTAGAAGAATTGATAAAATGTAATAAAAACTCAGAAAAATTACAACTTAACAGACTTTTGGATGTGGAACAGATGGTGAAAGATGGCTATTGGAAAGATGAGATGGATTTAGCATATAGAGTTGGATTAATTTTTCACCACAAGAATATGTGGGGTACAATTAACCCGAGAGTAGTGATAGCTAATATTAAAGGTGAATATGTAATTTTTGATATGACTTATGATGATTACAATGCTTTATTTGAAAAGAAGTATGATTGAATGTTAAGAGGTTGTTAATTGTTGTAAACCAGGTAGTTTAGCAGTTGGGAGTGGATGAATGGATTTTAATTAAATTAAGTAAATATTATGGAAGGTAAAATGAATATGATTAAAGTGGCGATATACTGTAGAGCGTCAAAGGAAAAGGGGGTACAAGACAAGACTATTAATGACCAATTAAAAACAGGTCTTAGTTTTTGTAATGAAAATGGATATGATTTTAAAGAGTATATAGATGATGGCTATAGTGGAACCACTGACGATAGATTAGGGTTTCAAGAGTTATTAGCAGATATAATTGATGGCTCCATTAATCTGGTTTGGGTGATGGATGATAGTCGAATTCAGAGAGACCCAGAAATAAGGTATTTACTAAATAAAACTCTTAAAGATAATAATGTAGAATACTATACTCATGTTGATGGTGCTGTTGATTTGTACAACCCAGAGACAAATTTAATGGGAGGTGTTTTAGCTGAATTCAATAAGTACTTTGTTTCTATAACTAAGATGAAAGTTAAAAGTGTTTTAAGAAGAAGAGCTCTTCAAGGTAAGGGTTGGGGAATACCTCCTTATGGATGGATTCTTAGTAAAGATGGATATTTTGTACAGAATCACTCAGAATGTGAAGTTGTAAAAAGAATATACAAACTTTCGCTAGAGGGTATTGGTGTTGATAGAATAGCAAAATTACTTAATGAAGAAAAAGTTCCTACTCGGTATAATGGCTATGACGGAGTTATACGGTTGAATAAGTCAAAAGGAGATGAGTACATAAAGAAAGTTAAGAAAAAAGATGTTAAATGGGCTGGTAAAACAGTTTTAGGAATTCTTAATAATGAAATGTTTTTTGGAAAGAAGAAAATTAAGGATGTGACTTTTGACGTAGATGAATTATTTACAATTGATTATTGGTCTAAGGTTAATTATAATCTTAAAAATAATAATAGTAAGAACATTACTATGGGCGGGAAAGTTAAGTACCAATATTTGTTAAGAGGATTAATTAAGTGTGGTAAATGTGGTAAGAACTATACTGGGAAAACTAGAAAGGATAAAAAAGACCATTTCTATTATTGTATGTCTAAACGTAATGGTGTTAGTTGTGGAAATCGAAGTATAAATATTGACCATATAGAAGCATTGGTTTGGAATTCATTGTTTCATAAAACTAAACTTTATAAGGAAATAAGGAAAGAGCTTGGTTCTGAAGGTAAGAGGGATGAATATAAAAATGATATAAAAGATTTGAAATATAGAATTCAAGTAGCCAATAAAGGAAAAAATAATGTTTTAGATTCTGTTGTGAAAGGAATTTTAACAATGGAAGAAGTTACTGAATGTATGTATGAATTGAGGAAAGAGATTGAGTATTGTACAAGGAAATTAAGTGATAACAAAAATAAACTTAGTGATTTAACGGATAAAAATTTGGAAGAGCTGAATTGTAAGGACAAACTAGAAAAATTATCGTTTATTAAAAAACATGAACTTGTTCAAAAATTTGTTAAAGATGTTAATATTCATTGGGTTGAGACAAGAATTAATGGAGTTTTAGTTAGATATTATAAAGTTGTGATTAATTACAATTATGCTGATATAACTCATGTCTTTACTAATGGTTATGGGCTTGATTTTTCTATATGGTATGAAGTGAAATATGATTATTCTAGGAAGCACGCATATTTTAATGATGCTTTAGCGATTAAGTATCTTGAAGGACATAGATATGGCAAAGTTGGTTTTGGGGATAATGAGCCTTTTATTGAAATTGAAGGATATATATATCCAGAGCATAATACAATGGCTCCATATGGTAATGTCGATGTCTGGATTGAAGATGAATTAAAAGAGTATTATGGAGGAATGAAAAGGTATAATAAGTTCAAAACTGAATTTGAACATAAACTAAACTCTAATGTTTTTTTACCTAAACTAGCAATGTAAATGTTTACTAAAGAGTGATTGTTTTAATAATACTCACTCTTTAGAAATATTGTAACTTTACATAGATACAATATAAATTATGAAAAAAAAGAAGTTACCTTATTGGTATAGACTAATTAGATATTATATTAATTGTATTTGGTACTATGTTATTTTTCCTGTTGGAACAAAAGAGGATGAATTTACAAAGCAATGGAAAAGAAAATAGAAGTTTTAATAATTATTTTTTAACTCGTTAATCAATGTTATAAAAATTTATCAAGCCATTTGAAATAGTTTTGTTTAGCCGAGAATATATATTATGCCTTTTGTTAAAGGTAGTTAATGAGCTAAGTTTATTAGAATCTTCAGAAAAAAGGTCTTTTACAACTTTAGGAATTTTAATCAACGGGTTCATTAACTTTAGACTTTCAAGTTTTATAATATCACCCAGAGTGTAGTTTGAACTAAATAGTTTTTTAATTTTAATATTGCATCCTTCAAAGTCATCCATCTTTGCAAGTTTATTTATTTCATCCCAATCTTTGTTTGAACTAGGTTCGACCAATTTTTCAGTTCCTTTAATTACATCACTTTTAATCGTAGATTTTAGTTGTTTATTCGCATTAAACAAGAATTGAGGTAGATTGTACATCCAAAATTCTACATTTGCCTCATCATAGATTTCTTTTATCAATTCTTCTCTTGGTGCTATAACACGTTTTTTGTCATTATCATAATAACACCAATCCTCATCTTTTCCATTATCATTACTAATAAAAATTACAGGTAGCTGTTTTTCTTTTGCATAATTAATTATTTCTTTCCATACAATTAAATCAGCAAAAATTTGTGTACCTTTTTTTTCTCCTTTGTAAAAATCCCCATAACCAGGTGGTATTTTATTCCTAAATCTTTTTTCACCTTCATCAATAATAGTGGTCACCTCTTTATATGAAAACTCTCTTCCTACTTTAAAATAATTTTCTAACGCTGATAATAAATCATCATTCTTTATTACTTCGTTAATCTTATTTTCTTCAACTTTAATTTTATTATTCACATCTTTTTCAAAAGATTTAAATTTTTTAAGAAAATCATCTACATCTTTCTGAAACACCTTAATACTATCTTGTTTAATGTGTGGGTGCTGGTCTTTTTTTATTGAGTTTATGGAAATATTATTTAATTGAGGGTTAATTTTTTTTTCAATCACATTCCCAATTTCACTGACACTTTTTTTCAACACATCATAACTTGATACTGGTTTTTGTATTGTTTTCTCTCTGTTCTTAAGAAATTCATATTGCACATGAAAAGGAATCCATAACCTTTCTTGAAGTTTTTCAAAGATTTCAGAATATATTTTTTTTCTTGACTCCAAAGGGATAAAGTAAAAATCAATGAGTGAGCATGTATCAAAAATAAAAATGGCTTTACTCCAATGTTCTTTCTCTTTCTCTTTTGACAAAGGTTTATATTTTTGAATTATAGATTTTTGAAATTGGTTTTCCATTAATTTTATTATTTTAATCTTGTTAATTATTTCTAAAGTTACTAATATATTACTATTGAGATTTTGAAGTTATTAGTTATACTATAATATCTAATTCGAACCAATAGTAACTTACTATATCACAGCATTGCGTAAAGATTATTTAGTTCCTCTTGTCTAATCCCTAAATAAACTCTAGTAACTTTACTTGAATTGTGGTTGAATAGGTCTGATAAATAAATCAATGCCTTTTCAGATTCACCCGCTGCAAAAAATATAGCACGACCAAATGTTTTTCGACAAGAGTGTGAACTTAGGTTAAGATTCTTAGTCTTAGAACCAAACAATGCTTTTAATTTTCGATTAATAGTCATGATACTATAAACTGTACCTTTTTGACTCTTAAACACAGAGCCAGAATAACCTTTGTCAATCTTATTAACAGCTTTTTTTATATGGTGATTCAAAAGAATTTCTCTTCTTTTACCAGTCTTCTGCTCAGTCAATACTATTTTGTCTTGACGTAATTGTTCCCAAGTTAATTTTAGAACATCACTAACACGCAAGCCAACATTAATTGATACAATAATATATAACCCAAAATTCTGGTCTTTACCATCTAAGAGTTTTGATGCTTTATTTAATGCATTATCAAATTCTAAATAATCGCTTGTTGTATGAGTTCCTTTTTTTGACATGCATCAAATATAACCAATTAATGTTAACTAATGACATTATTAATAGATTAATTAACATTAAAAACATCTAGCCAATCAATTAACCCTGTATTTATAAGGGATACAGTAATAAATGTTAACTCCTTATATAAGTTAACATTATTAAATTAAGATATTTCTTATCCAATCATCATTAAAATCAAAATCCCAACTCTTTTATCGAATTGGGATTTGTGAAACATTATTCTGTGGATTTATAGATGTCCAATATTTTGGGTGGTGAAATATGTTGAATCAGATTTTTATATATTTTACCATCCATGGTGATTATTGCACCCGATTTCTCTAGTTGGTGGTTTTGTAGCATAATATATTGCTCTTCTGATATTTTGAGTTTGATGGACATCTATTATATAAATATCACTTCATTTCATAAAATGCGGAAATTTGGTCAGAATTTTTTAATGGACATTATCGTTTTCAAATATTCATTCGAAAAATATGGGAAATTTATTTCTCACTCAATTAGGTAATATAATACAGTATTAAGTTTATGACTAGGGAGAGAGTTTACTGAATAGGTCACTATTAAATTATAAATTTTAGTCAGATGGGAGGGAGGGTGTATGTGACAGATAAACTTTTGGATGATTGTATAGAACAAAAATGAAGCTTAGGACATCCAATCTCCATTAAATATAATAGTACATGAACTGTACAGGTGAGAATGACTACCCCAAAAGGTACATTACTATATATTAATTAAAAATAGTTCCTTCAAACTCTTGTCTTATCAAGATAAATTGTGTATATTCTAATAATGCTGGGCTCCACCTTCCCTTGGGATGGTGGTTCTCTCCCCAGCTAAAACAATGAGAGACAAAATAACAAAAGAGAGAATACGTTATGAATGCAAAACAAATCACTTTTAATTAATACCTATGAGAATATAGGTAAACCAACAATTAAGTCAACCAAATCAGTTTATGATTGGTTTAAACTTATTTCTAAATCAGATTATTCTGGTACAATTACATTAGCCCGTGAGGGTAATTTTGATTATGACACAGTCAAAAAAAGCATACCATGTATCACATATAATTTTTTATATGATGGTTATAAAAAAGATTCTAATTTAATATCATCCACAGGTCTTATGTATATTGATATTGATGAAAGTTCATTTAATATTAATTTACTTGATACATCTAAAGTACTTGCTTATTATACGTCTTTTGGTGGCAAAGGCTACGCTATCATTGTTCGTGTGGATGGTTTGGTTAAATCTAATTTTGAATCAACATATAAAGCTGTTATTGAGCAATTGGGTTTAACTGACTTTGTTGATAAGAATGCTATAAAGGCTTCTCAATTCAATGTACTGTCATATGATGAAGATATTTTTATTAATCCTAATCCTTATATTTTTAAATCTATTGAACCTTCAATTGATACATTAAATAAAAACACCCCCCTTCCCAGTGTAATTAGAAAAAAAAAGAAACATATACACACGGAGGGGGGGTATAATTCAGAACCACTAAGGTTTGATGATATTGATAGAATTGAAGTAATTGGAGATTACATTGTTAATTGGGAAGGATTTGAAAACATTAAATGTACCACCCCATTCAGAAAGAAGTTTAAAGCTGGCACTAGAAATAACTTTCTACTTTCTAATTGTAATAATTTTGTATACCTAAACCCAAAGGCTAATATGAAAGCAACAGAAACAATATTAGATATAGCTAATAAACGTGCGTGTGAACCACCAGTGGAACCTTCACAAATAAAACGTATTGTTAAGTCTATATTTAAATATAAAAACGATGGTACACTTAAACCACATATATCACCTAGAAAAAGGAAGATTGTATTTGATAAAGGTTGTAATTACACACCACTTGAAAAATTAAGAATTTGTGGAATGGAATGGAATAAGCAACAAGGAGTAACTACTATATTTAAATTATATAATATCCTTGAGGAATGGGACTTTAAAACCTATGGTAAAATTAGTCAACCTAAAATTTACAAGAATAACCCAATTTCAAAAAAAACAGTAGAGAAGTACTATAAAATTGAAATTGAAGATAATTACACTTTCAAAGACTTCGTTGTGGACTTAAACAGAGAGTTTAAAGAAAGTAAAGCCAAAGTAAGTAAGTCGAGTAAATCATTGGTAAAGACTAAAGAAATAATGATGAAACCTATTAATGGTTGGATATCTATTACTGATACCATTATTTCAATCTACAAAGGACTAAATTTAAAGATTGACGTTAGTAGTATTATGGATATCCAATCAGCAATCAATAAGTCACACTTAGAGATGGTTGAATTTGTTGATTGGATAATAAAGATAAGAAGGGAAAACAGGTATTTTACATCACCATATAAACATATTGCATTACCAGATAAGTTTATTCAATGGTGCATAGATTATAAAGTTGGTGCGTTAGAGTCAGTAGCATAACAGCTATTTACTTAGTAACTTTTTCTTTTGCTCATCAAACTCAGACTGGCTTAAAATACCAGATTCTAATAAAGCACCTAGTTTCTTTAACTCATCGAGATTGGAACTCGATTGTTGAATTACTGGAACTATCGTTTTCTTTTCCATTTGGGACAGGTGTATCTTAAGTTCATCTATCGATTTAGACACTAGCCTAATACTGCCTAATTCATCACTCTGAGTAAAGAACGTGATGTTGTTACCCGATTTATTGCTAATCTCGACTGCATAACCTTTGTAAGCCCATATTGATGCAATAAGCTTCCTAGCAACACCTGTAAATAATAATCCGTCAAGTGCCATGAAAATAAAAGCAATAACGGATAAGCCTAACAATGTAGCACCTAAGTAAAAAAGTGGTGTACCGTCACCCCCACTAAATATTAGAATAAAGAATCCTAATACAAATGGTATGGTTGCAAGACCAGCTGGTGGGATTCTAGGTTGAACAAACTCTTCATATGACAACGAGTCAACATGCTTTGAATCCATCTTATCAGCACCATTTTCATCTCTGGCTGTTATTTGTTCAGCACCAACTGTAATAGATACACCTGTTTGAAATCTAAATGTTTTAGTCTTCATGGTTATGATTTAAAATGTACAAATTGCTCACGACCACGTACTCGCTCAATGCACGCACCTCTAGTCGACTCAATAATGATAGGGATTCTAGTTGAGCCATTATAAAAATTAAATACAAATTCAGTACATCCATATGTAGTGGTGTGTTGATAGGATTTAATTTCAATTAGAGAAAACAGACCTTCATCACGCCATATACCACTCTTTGGTTCTCTCTTCCACATATGTAATTGTTTAACACCATCATAAACAAAGCGGGTCTTACCCCAAATGTCATCATCATATTCATCTACCCAACTACCTTTAAGGTAATACTTAGCTATTTGTTCGCCATTTTGAGAGTCTAGGTTATCACAGGTTGGTACGTTTCCGTTGTAGGTTCCACCTCCACATGAGATTAGAAATAAAATAGATAAAGAAATTGTAATGATATTTATTTTCATAATTATTTGATTTATATAGTTAAAGTTTATTTTTTGTTTGACTTTTAAAGTTCATTTACGGCAATCCAGATAGCATCAGTTTCATCTTCATAACTTGGGTCGTATACACCAAAGTTTAATTTCTTTTTATTAGATACTGATTTTAAAGTTCCGTTATTACCAACATTCATATCACCTTGATAACACTCATCTGAACATGGTAATATATTCACTTGACCATATACTTCAATTCCTTTTAATTCTATGTTTGGACTTATATTCACACCAGATAATTCAATAAATATTGTATCATTCATTTGAGAAACATTCATAGTACATGGTGACTCATTTTGAGCTCCAGCTGATAGTGAACAATCAAACTCACCCAGTATTGAGGTAGATTCATTATTAGTTGGTTCTGGTGTTACTTCTTCTGGTTGACAAGACATAATCCCAACTGAGATTATTGATAATAATAGTATCGATTTCATTTTCATAATTGATTAGTTTGAAACAAATATAATCAAACTAGGGGAAAACCCCCGCTTCTTGATTAATAAATTTACGACAGCTATGCTTTCTTTTGTTGTACAATGGAAAACCAGCAACAAAAAATAGTAATAATCATCAAGAGTTTATTTGAACAAAAATTTGATGGTAATAAACTTCAATTTGCTAAAGCCGTTGGATGTGACCCTAAGACGTTAAGAGATATTTTTGACGGTAATCATTTAATGTCAATGAACTTATTCTTAAAATTAAGTAAAGCACTTAATATGAAGCCCTCGGAAGTTTTAAAAAAAGTAGAGTTATGAATATAAAAAGAACATTAATAATCGGTGGTATACTTGGAACTACTGCTTATTTAGCATGCTATTTTCTATATATATATGGATAGGAGACTGTCTTCCGTATTTTGGACAAAATCCAAAGGAACGTATTGAGTTTAATCATTCAAAAATACTCATTGCATCTTTTGGGTTTAGTTATACTCTTCTTCTTATTCGACAATTAAAAATTAATACCTAAAACTATATGAGTAGTACAAGTGAAAATATGCAACATATCAAAGCATTAGGACATCTAGTTAGTATTTACAATCAATGTAGGATAAAGTGTGATGAGAACTACAACTACTCAAAGAATAGCATAGATATAAGAAGACGTGTGTTTAGTCAAATTTCTAATACAATTTATAGTGCTTCATTATCTCTAAATTATCATGAAGGGCATTTAAAATTTCAAGAATATTGGAACAGAAGTACTAAAGATTCTATTCCAGTATCCGATATGACTATTCATAATAAGGAGTTTTTAATATTTGCTAAAATTGGATTATTGCAATTTCCTTTTTCCGTTTTAGAAAATTACTGTAGGTTATTAGTACGAGCATTAGACCCAGAAGCTTGTAATAAAGGAACAGCTGATTTTAAAAATATATATTCATATCTTTTGACAAAATGTAATTTAATAAAATATGAAAATATTTTGGATATATACAGATTATCAAGAAATGTAATTCATAACAATGGATTTTATTTCCATCGTAAGGGAAACAATGAAGTAGTCACCTATAACGATGTAGAATATTCCTTTATTATCGGGGAGGCAATAAATCACGTCACTTGGGAGTTTCTTATTAATTTGCTAGAAGAATTATCAGAAATTATTTCTGATATTAGTAATTCAGAAATTATTTCTTCTATTTCGTCAATCCCAGATAATATTATCATTACCGATTGAATTTATCAAAAATTATTCTTTTATCAATTGTCTCACAACTCGTTAATTCTCATTTAAATACTTGTAAGAGTATTAAAACGAGAATTGGTGTTAGTAAGTTATTGGTGATGATATAACAGCACCAATCGAAAGTAACGAGGTAATAAATAGTTTAGTTATCATATGTTTTAAATTAGTTTTTCAACTACGCCAATTACTTCTTGAACAGCATCTAGAGCTTTGTAAGCTCCATACTTAAATATCTCCTTACGTGATACCGAAACAATTTCTTTGTAGTACTTAATTCCTAATTTAGTCGTCATAGCCCAAATTTTAGAAATTTTTGTTGCCACCCATTGCCTATTTTTGGATGTTAAATTATCGGTTAATTCAATAATTTCTTTTTGAACTTTAGATATTTCAACCGAATTAGATTCGTCTCTAAATCCTTCTAATTTTTTATCAATCTTATCGAAATGTTCATCTAATAATAAAATCACTTTAGATGAAAGAGGTTTATGTTTTTCTTCTTCTACAATATCAAATTCATCATAATATTCTTGAGCATAAGACTCTACAATTGGGTCATCAAATGGTGATTTTATAGTATTATACTTTTCAAGATAGGTAGTCCAACTTAGAAAATAAGCCTCTATTTTACCCATAGGTATATTAAAGATATGTGGAGCTACATTCTTTAATGATTGAGGTTTACATTCAAGTTTAACAATAAAACTTCCATTTATATTTGATGCCGACTTTATATGAAAAAAAAAATCAGAATCTGGGGTTGCTGATTTAAACCTAATTAAATCTTCCTTTGATTCATCAGTAATAAATAACTCTCCTTGTTTTGATAAAAATGGCTCCAAAGCTTCAAGAACAATATAGGGTGTGTTTTCTTTTTTATTCATTATATACTATTTATTAAGGTTAATGACTTGAAGATAATAAATACAAATTGGAGAACCTTAATTATTTTGATATAGTTATTAACATAAAACAAAAAGACCCCAACAACACAGAGTCTTACATTATTACTTACCATCAATTGATTCAACCTCAGTTACCAACATTGATAGAATTTTAGTAACTAAGGTTTGGAGTAACTTCAATTAAAGTAAATTTATTTAAATAACTTAAAATCAAATGTTCAACTTGAACAATATCACTTCTCAATAGCGTAGGCATATATACATCAAAAGCTGTCTCATGTGGCTTACAATAATGACTCAACTCACCTAAATACATATGGTCTGAATCTCCTCCAATAGTTTTAATAATTCGAGCTTTAACACTATGATTAAGCCCATTTACATTTACTCGATATTCTTTAATTATTTCAGCGGTTACATTCATTTTTTTGATTTATTTTATAAATTATCACACTCATAACAAGGTGCAATAACCTTCTTCTTATCTATCCTCTTTTTTAAATCATCTACTTGTAGAATCTTATCGCATTTCTTGCCCGTTATAAGATTGACAACCTCAATATCATCACCCAATTTATTCTTAAATGATTTGATTGAAGTATTAAATGCTGATTGGGTATTATCTAAATTAGGTTTAACAAATAGCATGTAAGACTTGTCTCGTGATTGAAACACCTTAACATCAGCTCTATCATTTGCTTCTATCTGATTGTAAGCCCTTAATATCGATTCTTTACCGTTTGCATAGTCACCAATCATATAAACCCAATACTGAGCCCTATTAGCTTCATAGATACTATCCTTGACTTTTTTGTTAGCCATTAAATCAGTTCCAATCTCGCTAATTATTTCAACACCTTCAATTATACCATCAACAATTACTTCTTCCTCAGTTTTGGGTGATTCATTAATGGTTATATTTGATTCAGTTATTACTTCATCCGTGAGTGTTGGATAGAAAGTCCAGCCCAAGTATAGCACTCCTAAAACAGATATCCCTAATATAATCGAGGCGTGTGTACTACTAAGTCTTTTAATTAGTTTATTAAAAAATTGATTCATCTGATGTTATTTTTTATTTATTTTTCCCACCCACAAAGGGTTCTACTATACTTCTTCTTTGCATCCGTAATGCTTACCTTTCTCACCTCATGGGTGCAACGATTCAACCCTCTACAACTCTTGCTGTAATGGTACTTCTTAGCCGTTTCACTCACACATACATAAACATATGTTGTTTGTGGTGACTTAGCTAATAAGTCAATATCATTGGTGGTGTTAAGGTTACCAAATGAGAATACAAATGCAATCAGTAGTTTAAGTATCATAGGGTGTTAAGATTTAGCCTAAAGATAACAATATAATTTGAGTCCGCACAGGATTATTTAACTCTTTTTATAGTCCTATAATCGAAGAAATCTCCAAAATATATGAAGGTTAATTCATTGTTATTAATTATAAAAATGGAGCTCAAATCAGTACAATTAATAATAAAAAAACTAATATTCGATACTAGATTATGAAATAGTAGCTCCTGGATACTTTTGAGATATAAACATTTTATCACTTATTGATAATTTAGAATTCATTTTAGTTTCAAAGTTCCCATGTGTCAACTGATTATCAATAGGATAAAGCATAATTGAATCGTGGTCAAATTCGGAATTAGTAACTTCGTTATTATCATATTTATAGAAAACGTTATCGTCAACATCTTTTTTAGACCATCCCATTTTGGTATATTCTTCATAAACGGCTTCTATATTCCATGGAATATTGGAAGCTGGACTTTGATGTTCGTGTTCACAACCTAAAGCATGACCAAACTCGTGTAAAGTTGTACGTTTTATTTCGTAGTCATCATTTTCATCATCGAACCATCCAAAATTCATTGTTGGTTCATTTTCTGGAATTAATAAATTTTCTGTACCTACATATGACCAAGAACCTTTTTGAGTAAAGGTTATTCGTATTTCTGATAAAGAAGCATCTTCAGACAATTCAAATTTTATGTTAGCTGATTTAAGCCATAAAGATGCATATTTAAAAACTTTATCTCTTAAAATAGAACTACCATCCATGAAAAATATTCTAAGAAGTTGACCATTGTCCCACATTTTATCTTTTGAGGTTGCCATCTCAATTAGCCACTTACGATGAGCTAAATGAATTGCACTTAATCTTTTTGTCCTAGACGTATTCAATGAAGGCAATGAGTTAAATGTTTTTGAAAGTTTAGTAGGTAAAATCCCCCTTCTACTCTCTAAAAGTGATGAAGTCTTACTTATTTTTTCTGAATCCCTAGAATTCAAAAAGTTACAATTCTTATCTATACATATTTTCATAATAAAATTATTTTTTCCCAAATGAGTAGTCGAGTCCAATGTAAAACCCAATTGGTTTCGAGTAAAAATTATATTCAATATTTTCTTCCAAAAGATTTGTTGATTCAATGACTGAACCAACTTCATAATTAGAGAGTGTTTCTCTCCATGTCCAAATAGGGCCAGCAGTAAATGAAAATTTGGAAGAAGGAAGGATAAAGCCTCCACCTAAAAGTAAGTAAGGAACCTCCTTTGTAGGGTCAATACCAATCTGAACCATAGGTTGAATAATGTTTGAGGAAATATCAAATTTCATATTAATAAAAAGCGCTGTTGAAGCTTTATTTTTAGTTAGTATACTTTGTGAAATGATTAATTGGTTCTGGTCATTAGTACTAACTCCATGAGAAGTAATATCAGCACTAGAATAGAATATTCCTGTACCAATATTTAACGAAATAAATTCATATTTTTGGATATCTAATTTAGATTCTTGTATAATTTTTAATTTTGAAATCTCAAGGTTTTCGCTTATTTTGTTTTCTGTAATACTGAGCTTAGCTTCAATTGATTTAAATGGTTTTAATACTAATGTCTTAAGATGAAAATATCCCTTCATATCACTACTCTCACCTTTAAGAGAACTTTTAATTTTTATTGTAAAACTTTTTAATTTCCCAACGACAGTATTTAGTGTAGTATATGCTTTTAAATTTTTCTTATATAAATCGGTCATTTTTGAACTTAATAAGTTTAAGCTATTTTTAGTAATACTCTTTGTTTTTTTATTTAAAGTAAATAATTCTCCTTGAATCAAATTGGATTCGTTTTCCCAGTTAGAAAGCTCAACAGAAACTTGTTTAATAATTTTTTTAGACTCCTCTATAGAATTACAATTAAAGAGCATATTGGCTAATTTTTTTCTTTCTTCTAATTTGTCAATTATTTTTAAATTTAGAACTTCATTCATTTGATTTATATATTCACATTTTGCATTATTAATAAAATAAACAGAATCAACTGTAACGTTTTTTTTGTTATAATAAGAAGTTTGCTTGACATAAAAACTGAAAATGCTTGGATATGTTATACTTAACTTATCATAACCGTTTAATCCACAAACATTACCTTTTACACTTGTCTTAGTATGTATTGGTAGCGAAGGTTTTGGCAGTGGAGAGATTGGTGATTGAGCAAAAAAATCTTCTAGAATTTCAATTCTTTTATCATTTACTACAGAGTCTTGTATTAAAAAATTATACTTTAAAGGATTAATCCATTTTACATATATACTTACTTCTTTTTCATGAATATTAATTTGGTGCTCCATTTCTATAGGCACTTTACTGGAAATACTTTTTAAACTTTTAACATAGTAGAAGTCATTTGCATCAACAGTAATAAAAAGATTTTCATCTTTTTTTAAATTATTATATTTAGAGATATTCTGACTAAAGGTCATGAAACCAATAGAAAGTAATATTAAGGTTAATTTTGTTTTCATTGAGATACATTATTTTAAGTTAAGATATTTTTTTATTAAAATTACATATAAAACATCAATATCTACTAGGGGCATTCGCCCCTTTTTACAGGGGACAAACGCCCCTAATGTAGGATGTGTGTTAATTAAATTACTAATTACACTATATTTAACAAATGAGATTTACACAACAATTTAATTTAGTTCAATCACAATGGGAATTGGATTTTATAGATATACCATTAGAGTCAGATATTGAGTTATATATTGACCCTTATGCAATTACTATTGAAGGCACAGATTTTTCAAAACTTTGCGACAATATGATTACAACATACTTTCAATTAATAATTGAAAGTATAAAAAAAGGGAATAAAGAAAGAGTCACTTATTTATTAAATAATTTGCATGAACCAAATGACATTCATCTTGGGTTATCTAAAAATAAATCTAAGGGTAAAGGAGTAGGAGCAAACAAAGCTAACCATTTGGCAGATGCTTTAATGAGTACACAAGCCGCTAAAACTGGACTGTTGAGAGACTTATCTGATTGTTCTTTAATTATTCCTGGAATTGGAAGGGATAACATTTCAGATATTACAGCTAATATTATTCGTGAAAGGTTGATTGAATTTACGCAAGAACAATGTGAATTATATAATATACCTATGCGAAAAATACAGGCTGGACTAATATTTAATTTTGAAACTGAAACTTGGAATAATAAATATATAGAACTTCCACATCATAATGGAAGTAGGATTTTACTTGTTCCAAAAACGTTCGTTCGATATTCTCCATCTATTAATGCAAAAGATTATTATAATGATTTCGTATTAGATTTTTTACGAGCAGAGCATCTTACTGCTGGTGATTCAATGGTTAAGACATTAAAAAATAAGAAAGAAGTAGTGTTAAAAAAAGACTTAAAAGTTAGATATCCTAACAGTAAAGAGTTTTTGTTAGATTTCTCAATAAAAAACTCAAACATCTATGATGATTACCGAAACTCTGTTCGAACTAAGCCTCGAAGAGTACTTGCGGACGAAGAAATAGAATCAAAGCAAGAAGATTCAATAAGTATGAACTTTGATAAATTAATGACTGATTTAGTAAAAATAAAAACAGGAAAAGCTCCACATTCAGAAATCTATCATAGTCATATATTTAAAATATTAAACATTCTTTTTAGTCCTAATTTGAAATCTCCGAAAAAGGAAGAAAGGATAAATGAAGGTAGAAAAAGGATTGATATTTCTTATACGAATACAACTAACCCAGGTTTTTTTAATGATTTAATTGCAATTCATCGAATTAGAGCCCCTTATATTCATATTGAATGTAAAAATTATTCAAATGATGTAGCTAATCCAGAATTAGACCAAATTAGAGGAAGATTCAGTGAGACAAAAGGTATGTTCGGTATTATCACTTGTAGGTCTATAGAAGATAAAATAAAACTCTTGAAAAAAACTAAGGATATCATGAATGATAATGCTGGTTACGTAATTGTTTTGTCCGATGAAGATATTATTAACTTACTTAAAGGCAGACAGAAATTAGGCATTGGAGCAGTTAACGAATACCTAAGTCAACACTTAAAAGAACTATTATTATAAATATCTATCCATATTAAGTAATCAAAACTCTTTATTTAATTACCTCTCTAAATAAAATTAGAGGGGTATATTAATTTTTAGTCGGTATATATACTTGAAAATATTCACTTAAATTATTATTACATATATAAATGTACGTACCTTTTATCCCTCGATATAAAAGAGTTTTGTAAATATTAATTATATATTCTTTCAGAATTTCTAAATCGGTTATTCCTTCCCTTTTTTGTCATAATATTGGCTTTTATCGATAACGATTTTTTTGTGTTTTATCAATTTTCATAATTTAGAACATGTCCAATGTTGTTTCAGAATCGTATAGAGTGTACACTGACGTAGCAATAACATATGTACCCTATAAGTGTATGTTTACTGCTTATAATAGTTAATTAATTATTTGCCCTTGGAGTTGATATAAGTTTAAATTTCCAATTCCCATTATCATCTTTATCAAACAGTCCACTTTTTGTTAACCAAGCCACACCGAAAAAACATAAAGCAATAGACTCTCCAATGAATACATCAAACTCAGTAAAATTCCACTTCAAAGCCATATCAAGACCTGTTATGATTAATGTTACCCAAACACCAATTCCACACACCTCATAAAATAAATTCCTTGGGTCTGATTGGGTATCCTTAGTAAATCTGAAAAAAGACATATAACCAACAATAATTAAAAAGAGTATTGCACTAATTGTATGTACCCAACCAATACTACCGTTGTCGTGAATATATTGAATTGAAAAACAATGCTCTGTGCAGAACGACTTTAAGTACTCCAGATTTTGAGATGAACCTCCTTCATAATAATTAGTTGGAATCAGTGCTGTCATCATTGCAAAAAGTCCTCCAAAATTGGTGATAATATTGTCACTTACTTCCCCTTTAACTTTTTCTTTTCCCCTATATGAAAATAAAAACAACCCTATAGCAAACAAAATACTTGTAAAAAATATACTTGAATCAGTGTAATAGAATTTACTTATAGATTTCATCATCACTCCTTTGTTTGCTAATGGTAAAATAATTGGTAGTAGTAATCCTAATACTCCAATCATTAGTCTCAACGCTCTATAGGAAAGATTTGAATCAATTACTTCATCTTGTTTTAATTCTTGTGCCATACCTCCTAATTTAATAAGCTTAATGAAAATTATTTAAGTTCAATATAATCATTTAGCTTTAATTAGACCACAATTAAACACCCCTAATCAATAGGGGTAAACGACCCTTTTTAAACAAATAAGACCCCAAACACTTGGAGCCTTAATATTATTACTTATAATCAATTAATTTTATTACCCTTAACCTCTGTATCTGGTGCATTTATCGCTACTGATGCAATACCATTTTCCATTGCTGATTTGGTTGTATACATTTCACTTTGTAGAATTGTTTCATGATTACCAGCTTTTAGATTAAAGTAACCTATGTGTTGGTGTGAGAGGCACACTGGCAGTCATTCGACTGTCAGCCGTCTACTCGATTAGCAAACGTTTTTAGAAGAAGTAATTAATGTTTTCATATTTAATGTCTCCAATTAAATTTTTTCTTGATTCTATTAATTTGTAACTCTCTGCTGAATTGATTTTAATGATATTTTCATCTATTTGTTCAACATACTTAGCTTTTATAGCTAAATGATGTTCATAAAACCAATCTTGGTCATAATTCTTAATATCCCTTTCTGTATATAAACCAGCATCTTTTATTGATGGTGTATAGCCAGTTAGTAAAGGAGACCACCATTGTATTAATTTAGAATTATATTCTTTTACTTTCTTTTTAGCAATAAAGTAATAGGCTTCATCATACTCGAATATATTCAAGCTTTTGAATTGTTTTTTATCAAAAAAGTCATATATTTTTTTTTCAAGATATTTTATTGATAAATGTGATTTAAATCTTATTGATAAATTATTATCTTTCTTATCAATTACAGTTATTTTTTCAAAATTAGATTCTATATATTCCAAAACGCTTTTAGTTGTTAAACTTTCTTCTTCTAATCTTAAGTTTAATACAACATCAATGTTATCTAATTTTGATAGACCAATATAATTTAAAATTTTCTCAAAGTTTTCATTATTAAAAATATTTTTTCCTAAAACAATATTATTAAAATCACATACAGCTTCAAGGAAATCAAGAATTTCAGTTTCTATTCTACTTATTATTTTCACTTCTTTAGAAATAGATATAGAGTGTTCAGATTCAGTATTTTTTAATGATTTTTTTAATTTGTTTTTTTGTTTAGTCCAAAATTTTAAAATCTCTATTTTGTAATAATTATTGAAAATCTTATCAGATTCTATAATTGGAATAATTTTATCATTAAATTTTTTGTCTTTAACAAATTCTAATACCTCATACATACAGTTTTTTGATTTTAAGTAATCTTCTGTAATTAGCATTATTACATAATCGTTATCACGTATAGAATTCATAAACTCCTTAATACTTTTTTTATATTTTAAATCTCTTGTATCTCTTGTTAAAAGTGTGTTATTATCATTAAATTTTTCATCAATTTGATTTGCAATATCTGTGTTATCCCAGCAGTATGATAAAAATATATTCATAATTTTTTTAAATGTTTGCTAACGATTTAACTATGTTTAGTACGGATTTACAAAGAGCAAAACTCTCAATTACGCACATAGCCTAAAGTTAATATTTTGTTTTTAAATTATTCTTGTTTTAAACACCAAATTTAAGTTTTGGCGGACTTTCTATAAGGTACTGAACTCTCAATTAACTTAATGAACTCCGTATTAAATATAGAAATTGTTGGGCAATGTGACTATTTTCTACATGGACTTAGGAACTCTCCAATAAAAGTCATTTATTGAATTGGCTAAATTGTTTTTCTCAATTTATATATCAACTTAATGTGGGTATCAAATCTGTCATAGAAAATCATTTTTATATCTTTTACGTCTTCAGTAGTTTTATCGTAATAATCAAAAAGTGTAATAAAATTATCTTTTCGAATATCGTTAATGATTTCTTGTTGTGATTGAGCTAATAATTCTTCATATGGTATAATCTTATTGAAGAATAAATTACTCTCATGATTAAATCGAGATAGAATTTCTTTTCGAGATTGAAATGTATTGCTTTTGGTTATTGTATCAATCATTTTTTCATCTTTCTTATGTTCAATGACGATTTCTTTAACATTCTGATGTTCCTTTATATCAAATTCTAATAAATCAGAATTATTATAATACATAAAAAAACTAAATAATGACTGAGAACAGTATGTCTCAATATAGTCATTTATTAGTGGTTCCATTGTCATTTTCCTACGATATGTTGGTAAGCTCACTGTTAGAAAATACATAATATAACCAGCCAAGTAACTATATGAAATATTTATCATTACGCTATTTACTCTATCCGCAGTTTCTTTAGTAATGTCCGCTTCAAATGTCGGAATAATAGTCAAACCAACACTAAGGATAGTCCAAATAGATATTAACAGCAATATATATATTATATACTTTATAATTTTCATGATTTAGTCTGTTTTACTCTCATTCTTATGTAAATTGAGGTGAGGTTATTTCATAGTGCCCAACAACCAAATAGGTGTACTGGTACACATACTCGCATTATGTATTTGTTTATTCTTTTTTAGTATTCCTAATGAAATCAAGTGTAATTCCATTTGTAAACGTTTGTAAATATTTACAAGTGATACTTTAGTTCATAGGGTATAATGCAAATATACCTATTTTAAATTAGTAATTAGAGTAGGGTGAACTTATCTTTATTATTGGAGTTAGAGTTTAGTTACCACATATTATAAATGTGCTACATCTGTGACAGTCACTACCAGGGATACATTCTCCTTCCTCATCATTCATAGTAAAACATCAGAAATTGTGTGGTGCGGAGATCGGAATGGCCTTGTGGTTACAATGCCTGAATTGGCACCAACTAAGCCAGCTACGGAATGAATTTTTGTAGTTTCAATTGCTTCATTTAAGGTTAATGGTGGAAGAATAGTCGGTAATCGTTTAGCAATCATAGTTTTTCCTGAACCAGGAGGACCAACTAAAAGGATGTTATGGCCACCACTTGCTGCGATTTCCATTGCTCTTTTTACATTCTCCTGTCCTTTTACATCCGAAAAGTCAATGGTGTAATCATAATTTGTTTGTAATCTATTACTATCAAGGTCTACATGTTCTGGTAGAATTTCTTCAATTCCATTAAAATGATTAACTAGGTCAGATAGTGATTCAACACCTATAACGTCAATGTCATTAACTATGGCTGCTTCTTGTGCGTTTTGTTTTGGTAAAATTACACCTGTAAAACCATTGTCTCTCGCTTTAACAGCCATAGGTAAGGCACCTTTAACGCCTCTTAGACTACCATCAAGTGAAAGTTCACCCATAATTACATATTCACTAACTTTTGAATTTTCAATTATTCCACTCGCTGTTAATATACCTATGGCAATAGTCAAATCATATGATGAGCCCTCTTTACGAATGTCAGCGGGTGCCATATTGATTGTTATTTCATTTCTTGGAAATTTATAATCGTTATTAGAGAACGCAGCCTTAATACGTTGGTGACTTTCTTTAACAGCACTGTCAGGTAAACCGACCAAATAAAAATTTATGCCTCTACCCAAATTTGTTTCTACTGTGATTGGAATAGCTTCTATTCCATATACTGCACATCCATATGTTTTTACTAGCATACATTTTACTTATTTTAAAGTTATAATAGTCTGACTAATAAAGTAGTTTGAATAAAGCTAATTTATTATAGGTTAGACTATTTGTCTAAAACAAATATAGTATTAAATGATTAGTAATTAATCTTTTTATTGGTTATTTTTTAACCATATTTAGCCTGGGATAAAAAAAAGCGCCCTAATCTAATTAGGACGCTTAAAGTATTGATTAAATTTTATACGCTTACTTTACAAGTTTAATAATTTTACTTGTCTTATTATTTCTGATGTTTACTAAGTAAGCACCTTTAGCAAAGTTAGATAAATCAACAGTAAAAGTTTCAGTTTCAATAACTGAAGTATATACTAATTGACCTAAAGTATTATGTACTTTTAAAGTTGATTTTCTGAAAACATCTGAATTTACATTCAACGTATATAGGTTTCCTTCAATTGAAACAATTTTGATAGCAGCATCAATAGATTCTTCTGCAACATTTGCATCATCTAGATGGATTACTGTTTTTGCTGTCGTATCATTTGTATTGTCTGCATCTCCAGCTAAAGCAGTATAAGCTACAATATCATGATCACCTATGGCAGTCATATCAGCCGTTGTTGTGAAATTGTAAGTCATTGTTTGACCAATATTAAGTGTTGCTGTAACAGATTCAACTACTGGAGTTCCTCCATTTAAACTATAAGCAACATCAAAATTTGTATGTGATTGAGAGCCAAAGTTTTCTATTGAAACCGTAATAGTTTCATTAGCTAACGTAAAACTAGAATTTGGTGAAGTTATAGCAACAACGCCAATATCATCTGTAGATTGATGAGAAACTGTTTTGTATGTTGTGTCATTTGTATTATCAATATCACCAACAAGTGATGTGTATGCTACTATATCAAAATCAATAATTGATGTCATGTCAGCAATAGTTGTAAAGTTGTATGTCATTGTTTGACCAGCATTTAGTGTTGCTGTAACATTTTCAACTACAGCGGTTCCGCCATTTAAAGTATATGCAACATCAAAATTTGATTGATTTGTTGTACCAAAGTTTTCAATTGAAACTGTAATTGTTTCATTTCCTAAAGTTAGACTAGAGTTAGGTGAAGTAATGGCAACAATACCAATGTCATCAGCTGTTGAAATTAAATTCACAGTATAATCTTCAGTCTCGCCATAAGTCATATCCATACAAGGATCTTGAGTGGTAGCTTGATTATCTCCTGATTTTATTCTCAATAGGTGTTGACCTAATGTCGCATTGGCAGCTATTGTAATTGGAGTAGTAGTTCCTAAATTTGATTGAACTCCATCAACAACCATTTCATTTGCTTCAAAGAAGAAGTTATCATTATAATCAATCCATACACTTATGTATTGAGTTGACCAACCAGATGTTACTGTTAAATCATGATTTTGACCAACTAATAAATCAGTTGTTTGAGTAGTATAATCTACATAGCCATTAGGAGAACATCCAGATGTATTATCAATTGTTCCTAATTGGAATAATGTAACACCATCACCAAAAGAACAGTTACCTTGTGGTTGACAGTTTGAATGCTCAACCGTTTTATAAGTAGTATCATTTGAGTTGTCAGCATCTCCAGTTAATGAAGAGTAGGCTATAATATCATATGAACCTAATGAAGTAAAGTCACCTTGAACTGTGAATGTGTAATTCATAGTTGCTCCAGAATTTATAGGCGTAGTTATCGTTTCAACCACAGCTGTTCCGCCATTAATGGTATACGCTACATCAAAATTAGATTGACTTACCGTTCCAAAATTTTCAATTGTCACATCAATATTCTCCATTCCAATGTTATTAGCGGAATTCGGAGAGTTAATGATCGTAACGCCAATGTCATTTGGTGATAAATGGTTTACAGTAGTTAGTAATGTATCATTAGGTAAGAATTGATCACCAACCATAGCAGTATATGCTTTTACATTATATAAACCAGCAATACTAAAATCTCCATTGGCAGTGAAAGTATATGATGCTGTAGTATTTGCAGCAATTGCCCCTCCAGAATAAGTTTCAGTAATTATTGTTCCTCCGTCAATTTGATAGCTAACAGGGAAGTTATTAGCAGCGTTTAATCCAAAGTTTTTTAAAGTAACTGTAACTACTTCATTCGCTGATAATGCTCCGTTTACTGGAGCCGTTAATGCAATTACACCAACATCATCATTAAAGTCATTGGCTAATTTGAAAGACGCAATTCTTGTCGTTCTATTACCACCAGAAACATACTCAGAAGTGTACCAAAACGTAGCATTGTCATCTGGATCTACAGATAAATGAGCATAATCTCCAAATCTATTTCCACCTGATTGTGTACCACTTCCAATAACAATATTTTCTTCTGCTAATGTCATTTGATTTAATGGGTCTGTCGCATATCTACCAGTATACCTTAAAGAAGGGAAAACTGTTGGACCTGAAACGGCATAAGCCATTCCTACGTTTCCTTGATAATCCATAGAAATAGAACCTAACCATCTACTTTCTGCATCTGGTGCAAAAGTGGATTCTTGATGTATAGACCATACACCACCAGTTTCTCTTAACTCATACCATCTAATTCCAGCATGATTTGTTGCATCAACATCAACAGTATGATTTAACATTACAGTGTTATGAGATCCCCACTCAGTAAACTGAGCTCTATACATAAATGCACCTGGAATACCGTCTAATTTTTGTGCAGAACCTGGTTGCTCAATGTCATTCCATGAAGAGTTAAATTGAGAATCAAATGCGGTAGTCGCTAAAGTCTGAATTTCTGTTACTGAAGAATTAGAAGTGGTTGCCCAGTCTACATCAACTTCCCAAATTTTAATCTCATCTTGCGTAATTCCTGTCCAGGCATCATCTTGAAAATAAAATAAATTCATTTTTTCTGAAGCGGCTGGCATTGCAAAATCTGCATGTGAAGGTACTACAGAATGGAATCCACCTGTTTGAGTACCAGCCCCTGTTGTTAAATTTGGAATTGTCATTGAAATCATTTGAGCATTGGCATCACCTAAAAGCATTGCATCTCTGTCTAAAACGAAACAATCTGCTCCTGACTTATTCGCTGTTAAATAATACCCATCATGCCATAATCCATATTTAGGATAATCTGGTAAAGAGGACATTGAAAATTCCCAAGTATAATAAGCTCCAGTTGGATCAGCTGTTTGTGATACTGCAAAGGATAAAGAGTTTCCTGAACCAAAACCACTTAAGAACCATCTGTCAGCAAATCTATCGTACATAACAATAGGATCTCCATTATTTGAACTTAATATAGAATTTAAGGCATTTGGACCCCATAAAGAATTACCACTTTTATCAAAAATTTGAATTCTGGAATTAACCATTTGAACATAGTGATTGGGACCTGCGGCTCCAGAAGGATCTGGCGGAAAACCTAAGTTTGAATTAATTCCTTCCCAGTTTTGAATTGGAGCTTTGTTAAATTGTTCTCCTTGATCTTTTTGCCAAATTGGATCGTTTCCATGCGGAAACGCATTGTCATTAACGTATTTTTGACGTCTGAAATTATTGTTGTAAGCATGTTCCTTCTCTTCATTAGGAAACAGGTCAGTAATTTGTTCAACATCTCGTAACGCTGGGGTTACATAGAATGTGTCTGGAGTAATCGCCCAATTAAAGGACTGATTTCCATTACTTGTTTGAGCGATAGCGTTCATTGAGATTAAACCTATCGCTAAATAGTATAGTTTTTTCATAAAAAATAGTTTTGTTAAAGTTATAAAAAAAAAACCTTTTTTAGTCTTATAATATTCAAATTATTGTATTGCTATAATTTAAATCTTAATACAGAATTAAAATTATGTGCACAAATACTTGATGGCTGACATTGAACTATGTATACTGCCTACTTTCTTCCAATTTATTCAATTTTTATATTTAGTATTGTAAGATATAAAGATGAGAGAATTTTATAAAAAACATATATTAGTCTTTTTAGGATTGGGAACATTAATTGTTTTCCCATTACTAAGTTGGCTGTTGCTTTTTATTATACCAAATTCATATGGTATATCATTTGATACCATGTTCCAAATTAACGAAATTGATTATTGGTTAGTTCCTTTATTCTTGTCTATTGGTATTTTATTCGGACTCGTTGTAATTTGGATGACAGAGCTCGATTATTTTGAGAAATCAATGGAGAAATATAAAAATTTATTAGGACACTATAAATTAACACTTTTCCACGTTTTTTTTCTTTCCATTTGCGCAGGTGTTGGAGAGGAAATATTTTTTAGAGGGGTTGTTCAACCTGTTTTTGGTATTTGGTTCACCGCTTTCTTTTTTGTGATTATCCATGGTTATTTTTCAATAAAAAATAAAAGAATAAATATTTTTGCACTATTACTTACAGCATTCATTGCATTAATAGGTTGGTCTGCTAAAGAGTATTCAATTTGGCTTGCAATTGTAACTCATTTTAGCTACGATTTGGTGCTACTATTTTATTTTAAGCACACGAATTAAATAGCATAATAGAGTCACTTTTAAATTCTGTCTTCTATAGAAATGGTTTAGTGTCGCGGAATTACTTTAATAATCTTTTATCTCCCCAATTACCAAACTTAATTTTACTAAAACCATAAAAGCTTAGTAGAGTGACTACTGTTCCGATTACTGAACCAACATAAATGTCAATAAAATAATGTTGTGATAAGTAAACTCTAGAGTAGGCAACAGCGCAAGCTAAAATGCCAAATACGATTCCCCACTTTTTATTTTTGACAATAAGTGTTAGAAATATAAATAAGGCAAAAGCTACGGTTGTATGACCGGAAGGGAATGAAAAATTACTCGCTTGTTCATAGTCAAAGTAATCCGGAATTAATCTTAAATTTTCGATATTTACAGTAGGTCGTTTTAGTTCAGAGAATACATTTCTTTTCAATAATTGTGTTACTAAGCCCGCACTAGCATATGTTAATAGACCGATAATTGCAAATTTATAACTTTTATAAAAAGCAACCAATACATAAATAGCCAAACATCCCCAAAATTCAACTGAGTGTGTTAATATGTAAAACACAAAGTCAAAAAATGTTGAGGAATAACTATTTGCTATGAGTTGCAGTTCTGTTTTTTCAAAATTAGAAATAACAAAACTTAGTAGTGTTAGTGCAAAAACTTGCACAATTATAAAAAAGTAAGCCTGTTTAATTACACTCATTAACGAATTCATATCTAGTTTCTAAAATTACTAGTATTAGTTGAATTTTGGACTACTTTTTTTAACTTCTTTTAAATAACCTTTTATTTTTTGTTCATCTTCTTTTTTAACAATCATGAGAACATCATCAGATTCAACAATAATATGGTCTTTTAAACCTTGGATTACTGCCAGTTTATTCTTGGGTAAATTTACAATACAATTTTCAGAATCAAATAAATGAACGTCATCACCAATAATGGCATTTCCTTCAACGTCTTTATCTAAATGAGTATAAAGAGAACCCCAAGTTCCAAGATCTGACCAACCAAAATTGGCTAATACAACGTGCACATGCTTAGAGTTTTCTAATACTGCAAAATCAATTGAAATATCTTCACAATTTGTAAAGGCTTTGTTTACAAAATTTTGTTCATTTTCGGTATTGTAATCATTACCTGTTGTACAAAATAAGTTATTTAGTTCTGGTTTGAATTTTCCTAAAGCATCAATAATGGTTTGAGATTTCCAAATAAATATACCTGAATTCCAATAATAATCTCCTCCTTTTAAAAATATCTCAGCTAGTTCTTTATTAGGTTTTTCTGTAAATTGTTTTACTTTTCTTACTTCACCCATTAGAATGTCATTATCATTCACAAACTGAATGTATCCATAACCAGTATCAGGACGAGAAGGTTTGATACCTAAAGTGACTATATTATTTCCTTCTTCAGCTTTTTTAACTGCTGTGTTAATAATGGTCACAAATTTATCTTCTTTCAAAATTAAATGATCAGCAGGGGCTACAATTAAGTTTGCCTTTTGATTTATAGAATGAATTTTATGAGCCGCATAAGCAATACAAGGTGCTGTGTTTTTACGCATGGGTTCAGTTAGTACTTGATTGGCTGTAATCCCTAATTGTTCAATAACTAAATCTTTATAATTTTCGTTAGTCACAACATAAATTTGATCGCTGGGAACAACTTTCAGTAGCCTGTCATAAGTCATTTGGATTAACGTTCTACCAATTCCTAATACATCTAAAAATTGCTTTGGAAACTCTTCTTTACTCATTGGCCAAAATCTACTCCCGATTCCACCGGCCATTATTACTGCAAAATTATTATTCATGTTTTTTCTAATTATTTAAAATGTATTTTAGGCTGATACTTCTGCTAAACCTAATACTTTATATTCTTTTTTTGTGTCAAATTCTTGACAAAGATAATACTTTCTTAACTTTTTACCCCTAACGAACGTTTTAC
>Ga0209395_1001626_pt1 | contig 31145 bp, 28 predicted proteins | sample GOMGulsemesocosm_3_FD_184635 | JGI IMG/M metagenome (GOLD analysis project Ga0209395, IMG submission 184635) | Methane-oxidizing microbial communities from mesocosms in the Gulf of Mexico - GOM9D Gulf of Mexico (SPAdes) (version 2) | ecosystem: Environmental > Aquatic > Marine > Cold seeps... | reverse complement strand
TAAGTGTCGCTAAGCTCATACGTTCGAGTTTCATGTCACTAAATTGCATTATGCTTAATGTGGTTAGCATAACAAAAGGCACGATAGCGCCAACAATCAGCCCAGTTCGTAAGCCTAAGAATAAAATCACAACCACTAATACAATCGCTAAGGTTTGTAAAACATTAACCGAGACACCATTAATTGTTTTTGTTACTTGATCAGCCTGATAGGTCGCAATTTCAAGGTTGTAGCCAATAGGTAAGCTTGATTCGATTTCATTAATTTTGCTTAATACCCGCGGGGCATATTCTAATAGGTTGTTTTCTGGCAACATCGAAATGGCAAAGAATATTGCTGATTGACCATTTAAGTAGGCGGTTTTATCCGGTGGGTCAATAAAGTCACGACGTAAAGACACAACATCTTTTAGTGCAATAAAATCTTCAGTATTAGGAATACTGATGTAGGTTTCACCAATATCTGCGAGACTATTAAAATTACCAGAAGGCTCAACAATAAAACTGATTGACCCCGTATTTATTTGCCCACCTGAACGGACAATATTTTGTTTTTGTAATTCACTGATAAGTGATTGTGGTGAAATGCCTAATTGTGCAAGTTTGGCATTAGACGCCTCCAAAAAAACACGCTCTTCTTGACGGCCTAAAATTTCAATTTTTTTAGTGCCTTCTACTCCATATAAAGTATCGCGGATATGCTGAGCAATATCATACATTTCACCCAGATCAAAACCATCAGAAGTTAACGCTAAGGTGACCACAGAGACATCACCAAACTCATCGTTTACAAAAGGAGTTCGCGTACCTGAAGGCATTTTATCATGGGCAGCAGTAACCTTATTACGTAGGTTTTGCCAGATATCATCAAGGTTAAAATAACGGTCGTAAATTTTAACGTGAATGATAGATATACCGGTAGCAGAGCTGGATTTTATCTCTTTGACTTGTGGGATTTTTCGTATTTCTTCTTCTAACTTTTTAGTGATTAATTGCTCTACTCTATCAGGAGCCATACCAGGAAAAGAGGTACTGACAATAGCTTCACGAATGGTAATCGTAGGGTCTTCTTGTGCAGGTAAGGTGAAATAGGCAAAAAGACCATTAATAAGTAATACAGCAATAATTAAAAAAACGCTTTTTCGGTAAGTAAAAGCAAGTTGGGTAATGTTCATCAATATTCCTTAACTTAACTAACTTAATTAAAACGCTGAATAGTATGGTCAATCAAACTGACTTGTTGTCCGTCACGTAAGAAGGCAACTCCTGCAGTTGCAATAATATCCCCCTGCTTTAAGCCCGATGAAACGAATACTTCATTTTTGAAAATGTTCTCTGTTTGCACCTGTGTTTTAATGACTTGCTGACTCTCTGGGTTATAAACAAAAACATAAGCTTTTTGTTCTAAACCAGCGCTTAATGCCGTTACCGGGATGCTATAGACATCACCTTGGTAACCTGTTCTACCGGTACCTGTAAAAGAAAAATCAACCTCTGCAGTCATACCAGCGCGCAAGAATGGGTTGTCACCTTGCAATACCACTGTCACCGGGAAAGCATTAGCAAACTCAGCTCGCGTACCAATCTCTGTAATTTGACCTTGCATTGTCAACTCAGGCAAAACCGGAAAATGGATAGGAAGAATAGCAAGTTGCGTTAACTCCCTAATGAGCGTTTCGGGTACCAAAACCTGTACTTCAAGACCATGATTACCCTCAATTTCAAAAAGAGATTGTCCTGCTGAAATTTGCTGAGAAGGTTCAAATAAGCGTTTAGTAATAATGCCGTCATAAGGTGCTAATAAAATGCTGTCTTGCAAGTTTTTACTGGCAATGTCTAATTGAGCTTGAGCAACATCAGCCGAACTTTTACTTGCATCATAATTGGCTTTGGCATTATCAAATCCTGATTGGGATACTACGCCTTGCTTAAGTAGCTTTTCATAACGGGTATAGCTATTTCTGGCATCGACCAATGTAGCCTTGGCTTGTTGGTAATGTGCTTGTGCAGATTGAAGTCCCAAATTAAAATTCCGTTGATTTAAGCGCGCTAGTTCTTGGCCTTTAACAACTTCATTACCCAGATTCACCACAATACTCTGAATTTTACCTTGGACTTCAAAGCTTAATTTTGTCGCCTCAACAGGAGCAACAATACCGGAAAGCGTTCTGATTTGTTCAAAAGGCGATATAACAACTTTTGTCCACATTATCGGACGAATTGGTTTAGTTATTTCTTTAACGGGTTCATTACACCCAATGAGAAATAGGGCAATAGATAACAATAAGAGCGCGCGCATACATGTTCCTTTAAGTTCTTTTGACAAAGCAAAAGTGCAGGGATATCCCTATTAGTAAAGTTCATTTCTTCTGAGCTGTACAGTTGGTACCATTCAGTACCGTATATTTTGGTACTAGCAAGTACCAAAGTCAACAATATAGTTACAACTAAGTGAAATTTAACTACAGACCTAAGGCTTATAAGTTAGCCTTGATAATTGAATAACTATGTTCTTTATAAAGTTTATTTTAGGAAGGGGATTAAAATAGGGAGGGCTGTTTATTTCTAAGATGAAGCGTTTATTCAGTAGAGTAATACCAATCCATCTAAATAAGTGATCACTTATTTAGATGGATTGGTATAAATTGGTATTTATATAACTAGCCTGATAAATAGTGGACTCTTCACAAGCTCACTATTTATCAGTTTATACAAGGCTATAAAAGATTATATTTCTTGTCCATTACGTCTTCATTTAAGCAGCCTGAATCGGATTCAACTTGCTCTGAATTTTCATAATAAGCACAAAAAGCTACTCCTTTATCGTCATTATAATATTTACGCTTAAGTATGACGCTTTCTTCGTTGTACCAATATAAGTCTTTTTGCTGGTATCCTTGCATGCCATAACCGTAATTAATTACATCTGGACCACTTGTACGCCCGTATACCCAGTCATTTTCAATAGTGGTTTTCATCCAAGCTTTATACTGGATATCGCCATTAGTATAATATTTGATAACAGAGGGTTGGTCATTAATTAACACATAATAACCCTCTTCAATTTTTGACTCCATTTCGAGTATTGATTGGTTTTCATCATCCAACAGGTCGTAAAAACTAAAAGAAGTAAAGCCATTAGGGTTAGTATTTACCCCTTCAACAAAGCTCCATTGCTGATGTTTATTACCAGAAGCGAAATAGGTAGTCATCGCCGCTTCACAAACATTATGGTAAATGTATTGACCGTTTTTAGTATAACCAGTCGTTTTATACCCATGAGCATCAACTTGTTCATAGACTGGATAACTAACTCCTGCATCATCTATATAAGACTTACAAACATCATTAGGCTCTTCATAACTGTCACTAAAATATACCTGGTCATAATGAACTTCGTTCAAGCACTCTAAGTCCTCGATTTCAATATCAGTACCTGCATCATTGTAGTATGAGCAAGTTGAGGGCGTACCATTGGCATAGAAGGTTTTACGTTTTTGCTTTATTTGCTCGTCAGAATACCAGAAAGCTGTATCTAAATAATTGTCTGTAGTATCAGCATAATGCATTGAATCAGGGCCATGTTGACGCAAAAATAAAATGTCAGCTGTAGATCGCCATAATTTATAGGAAACGTTGCCTGAAGGGTAGTATTGGATCTCTGAGGGGGTATCATCTAAGAGGTAGAAGTGACCATTCTTATCCTTTCTGTATTCAACGTTTTTAATGGGGGTCCCCCCAGAATGAATAGCGTCATTATAATGAACACCTGAAAAATCACCTAGATTATGGGTAAAACCATTTAAGTAATATACCTCTCTCTCAAGATTACCGGATGCTTTATAATGCTGAACATAAGCAGGACCACATTCATTGTGCGGAATAAAAGACTTGTCTTTATAAAAGCCAACTTGTTTAGTGATAAATGCTGTTGATTCTGAGTCTATCGATTTAATGGGGTAAATTGCACCACTATCATCGACATAGAGTTCACATTTATTTACTGAGGTTTCAGTTATTTCTTCAGGAAGGACAGGAAGTTGTTCCACTGATATACCTGTCGTTTGTGAGCTGACAAGTTGATTTGTTTGATAGGTTTTGAAACCGGCAAAGTCAGTACTTGATGTTTCAATATTAATATCCACGCCTGTCGGAATATTTTTCCCCGTTCCTTGCCAAACGAATTCTGAAATTTTGTGTAATTCAAATTCAGAAACTGAGCTTAAATAGGTTACTTTTCCGTATGTTTTGAAAGAAGTATCTATTTCAGTAGATGTTGACCCAATAGCTGAATTTGAATCTTGATTGGGTAGTATGTTAGATACCTGAACGGTAACATCGGCCAATGTGATAAGGTGTTTAAGATCTAAAGAAATGCTCTTTACAGACATTCCAGATAAGTCATCAGTGGCAAAAACGTTGAATGTTAATACCTCATCAACCAACACATCAGGTGCAGTAAAAGAGATGCTATCAGTTTCACTTCCTGATAAAACGACTGTAGAGCCTGAAACTTGAACCCAAGCATAAGCAGTGATAGTACCATCAGTATCAGAAGCTATTGCTTTAAGGGTTACGGCCTCTAATTCAACTACCTTTGTCGGACCGTTGACCTCAATCACGGGCAAGTTGTTTATAAACTTAACCGTAATTGACGCTTTTGCTGATGCTGAAGCTCCTAAGTTATCGGTAACTACAAGGCTAAAGACCAATTCTTCATCAGTCATAATATCAGGTGTTGTGAACGATATGCTATCAGTATCACTGCCTGATAAAGTAACTTCGGTGCCTGAGTCTTGCAGCCAAGCATAACTCGCTATTGTGCCATCAACATCAGAAGCGGTTGCTTTTAGGGTAAGGGTTTCTAGTTCATTAACTTCAAGAGGAGCAGCAATGACGATAATAGGTACAGTATTTGGTGGCGGATTATCGCTATCACCACAGGAAAAAATGGATAAAAGTAAGAATAAGGTGAAAATCCCTTTTGAAGCCTTGTACATTAAACGAGTCCTTTCATGTAACGGTATTAACCTTCTGTTAACCTTATGTTAGCATTTAAGTTTCATCCCTTAAAGCTTTGGGAAGAGCTTTAGGCAAGGTATTTATTTTAAGTAATGGTACTGCCTTGCTTAGGTGTTATGAAAAACACCTTGGATAGCAACGGGTATAAGTAAATATTATCCAGTAAAAATGTTATGCTAGGTTACTCACAATCGCGTTAATTATTCTTACTTGCCTTAACTGGAGCCGCTCAAAATCTCCAAAAAGAGGTATTAGTAATTAACGTTTATACCGACTTAATTCACCAGAAATTTTGCTGGGTAATTAGATGAATCAACGGCTAAATTACATGGTTAATGACAACACTTTAGAAATAACAAAATTAAGTCCACGAGGCCTGTTGATCTTAGATGCAGCACAAAAACTTTTCTATCATCAAGGATTTGATGAAACCTCTTTAGCGATGATCATTAATGAAGCTGGGGGATCAAGGCGCTCTATTTATGATGAATTTGGCAATAAGCGTGGCTTGTTAATGGCTGTTATTCAAAGACAAGTAAAGTCGCAGTCCGAAATTTTAACGTCAATAAATCGAGATCTTGAAGCAAGAGAAGCGCTCAACCAAGTATGCCGTAAGTTTGTACTAGGTATGTTATCACCAGAGTTAATGTCATTATTTCGTTTAGTGGTTCAGCAGGTGGTAAAATTCCCTGAGTTAGGTGAAATGATTTACCAAAATGGACCAATGGCAGGAATATTACCCCTAGTTGATTATCTGTCCTGGTTAACAGAGCAAAATATTTTAAAAATTGAAAACTGTCACTTTAGTGCGCAAATGTTACTTGAAATGGCGAAAGGCCCGCTTCATACACGTAGCTTATTATTACCTGACACAAATGCGAGTGATGAAGAAATCACGCAGCAAGTGACAAAGGCTGTCGATATATTTATAAATGCTCACAGAATGTAGAGTTATTGAACAAATAAGCGGCACTTGATGCATAAGGGCAATGAACAGGTAAAAAACTTGTTGCTTACTGAACAAATTTTCGTATAATGCGAACCTCTTTAGCTTATAGCTAAAGTCACTGTGTTGCCGGAGTGGTGGAATTGGTAGACACGTCGGATTCAAAATCCGATGCTTTCGAGCGTGACGGTTCAAGTCCGTCTTCCGGTACCATTTCAAGTTTATCAATAGCTTGAAAACAATAAACCAGCTTAGGCTGGTTTTTTTGTGCCTGAAATTTAGCCTAAGTTAGTAAGGTTGGTATTAATATCCCTGCTTAATATCAACAAATTTCGGCATAATATTGTTTTCACGATAATTTGTTATATTTTTAGCAATCACCTTTGCCGCAGTGTGCTTATTAGTTGGTGCTGATATGTGTGGTAATACTGTGATATTTGGATTACTCCAAATGGCATCCATTGGCGCTAGAGGCTCTTGTTCAAATACATCAAGTACCGCGTGCGCTATATGGCCAAGGTCTAATAATTTTAACAGTGCTTTTGTATCAATAACCGCGCCTCGAGAGAAGTTTATTAGCTTGGCACCTTTGGGCAGTTTAGCTAATAAATTTTCGTCAAGTAGGTGGTAAGTATCAGCTGTAAGCGGCAACAGGTTTATCAAGATATCTGTTTCGCCTAACATTGACGTTAAACCTTCAACACCTAGATAATTTTTAATGCCATCAAGCTGCTTTGGTGTACGGCTCCAGCAATTAACTTGGTAATCTAATTTCTTCAGCGTCTTTAAAGCGGCAATGCCAAGTGCTCCTGCTCCTAATACACTTACTTTTAGATCTGCGGATGAAATAGAGGGTAATTGTCGCCAATTTTTATTGGCTTGTTGTTGGGCATATTCAGCCATGTTTCGCTGTAAATATAAGGTCCAAGCTAACACGGATTCAGCCATGGTAATCGCCAATTGTGGATCTTCTAACCTGACCAGTTTAATTGGCTTGTCAGTGATTTCAGTGACTAATTTTTCTACACCAGCCCATAAGCTTTGTATCCAAACTAAATTAGGGAACTTGGCTAGATCTTTTGGATCTGGGTTGGCAACAATAGCTATATCTATTTGTTTTGCTTGAGAGTCACTAATTTGTTCAGGCAAGTATATGGTTTCATTGGTAAGTTGTTTTTGGATTTCAACTAACCATTGAGATTGTGTCGCTGATTCAGCGCAACTAATGAAGACGATATTATTCATGAATTAAAGCCTCTTAAAGCGCTAGCAGCATTAAAATATTGGTGAGTGACGTTATTGAGATACACCATCATAGAGTTGATCGGCAAGTTGCTGCAATACGAGTGCTTGAGGGTGCGTATGGGCAAATGTTCTGAGGCCATAAATACCCATCAAAAAGTAGCGTGCTAGATGATCACAGTCTTTATCTAGACTGATGCTCCCCTCGGCTTGTGCTTGGGAAAACTTTTCAGCAAGTGCTTGTTGTAACGTAGATAAGTTATCACTAATCACTTCTTGTATTTCACTGTCTTGCTCGGCTATTTCATTTAATGCTTTGGTTAATAAACAAGCTTGAGCGCTATCACAACTTATGCATTCAACAACAACATTATCAAGATAAGATTTTAAATTAGCTATCACTGATGCGGAGTTAGCAAAAAACTGCTCAAATTCAGTTTTTCTATCTAAGCGATATTGTTCAAGAGCTGCGAGTAATAAACCTCGCTTATTTTCAAAAGCACAGTAAATAGAGCCAGGATGTAAACCCGTGGCTTTTTTAAGATCTTGCATGCTAGTTTTAGCATATCCTTTATGCATAAAAGCCTTCATGGCAGCTCTCAGTACTTCTTCTCTGTCAAACTCAGCATTACGCATTAATTTATCATCTTCATTTTAATCGATAACATGATTATACCTAATTTTGAACAAGCATTCAAAATAGTAGTTGAATGTTCGTTCAAATAACTATATCTTGAATGTACATTCAAGAAAGGGACAAGTTCATGACCAAAAATTTATTCAAACCGTACGCATTAAATAACAGTATCAGCTTAAACAATAAAATATTAATGGCGCCATTAACTCGTTGCATGGCTGATGATAACTTAGTGCCAACTCAGGCAATGGCTGAGTATTACGCTCGCAGAGCGGAGTCAGGGTTAATCATTTCTGAAGCGGTGATTATCCGTCCTGATGGCCAAGGTTACCCAAACACCCCTGGTTTATTTAGCCAAGCTCAAATTGATGGTTGGCAAGTTGTTACTGATGCGGTACATAAAAGTGGCGGCAAAATATTTGCACAGCTTTGGCATACAGGCCGTGTTGCTCATCCATATTTCTACGGTAAAGGCGATGATAATGTACCTGTATTAGCGCCTTCAGCCATTGGTGTTGAGGGGAGTGTGCCTAGAATGCGTGAGCTCACTTATAAAACACCTAAAGCGGTGAGTATTGAAGAAATAAACGCTTTAGTGAGTGATTATGCCTTAGCAGCAGAAAATGCCATTAAAGCGGGTTTTGATGGCGTTGAAATCCACGGTGCTAATGGTTATCTCATTGACCAATTTTTACATCATGATAGCAATAAACGTGTTGATGAATACGGCGGTAGTAGTGAAAATATGATTCGCTTTGCCTTAGAAGTGGTTGATGGCATTATCGCAAAAATTGGTAATGATAGAACGGCGTTAAGGGTAACACCGGGCGCTTATTTTAATATGGCTGGTGATGAGCGCGATCGCCAAGTATTTGATTTGTTATTACCTGAATTAGAAAAACGTGATTTAGCCTTTTTACATATTGGCATATTTGACGATAGCATGGAGTTTGATTATTTAGGGGGTAAAGCGTCTAGCTATGTTAGAGCAAACTACAAAAAGACCTTAGTTGGTGTTGGCAGTTACACGGCAGAAACGGCAAGTGCAGCAATCGAAGATAATAAATTTGATCTGATTGCTATAGGTAGGCCTTTTATTGCTAATCCTGATTATGTTGCCAAGATACGAAATAATGAACCGTTAGTGAGCTATTCAGATGAGATGTTAACTAGCTTAGTATAAATGGATTTGTTTATGTGAATTAGAGTATGTAGCTCACTGTAATTGACTAAGCTTAACCTAAGAAGCCTGACAACCATTGTCAGGCTTTATGCTTTTTTTGAACCGCATGCCTGTATTACAGCCAACCTATGTTTTTAACTAAATCATTCATATTTCTTTATTAACGTAGCAGTATATTCACGTTAAATGACCTTAATATCCGCCTGAAAAAAACATTAATTAAGCTTTTTCTAAAATAAATAATTATTTTTTACCCCCTACTGACACTACGGTGTCAGTAGGGGGTATTTATTATCTACCTCGTTAAATAATTTGAATAAAAAAGGAATGAAAATGACAACAACTGTAATTGAATTGGTAACCTATAAGCTTAAGCAAGGCGTTGATAAATCAGAATTAAATGATAGTCACCCCAAGGTAAATGCCTTTCTAAAGACGCAACAAGGTTTTTTATATCGCTCGTTAAGTGAAGATAAAAATGGTTTACTGCATGACATTGTTTACTGGCAGGATATGAACTGTGCTGAACTTGCTGCTAAGGCCTTTGAGCAGTCTGCAGCTTGCGCTTCATTAATGTCTATTACAGACATGGAAAGTGTTACTATGCAACACATGACAGCCATGACAGAAGCAATGTCATGCCAAGGTGAGCCAGCGTAAGAAACTTCGCTCAAAGCTAATAGTGCACAGGTGAATCTGTGCGCTTCCATAAGGATATACATTGAGAAAAGCAGAGCGATTGTTCCAAATATTAACCTACTTACGCAGTCGTCGAAATGTTGTTACCGCACAGCAATTATCAGTAGAGTTAGAAGTTTCAGAGCGAACTATATATAGAGATATTCAGGCGCTGTCATTGTCAGGTGTGCCAATCGAAGCTGAAGCAGGTATTGGTTATAAACTAAAAGATAACTTTAGTTTACCGCCATTAATGTTTGATGAAGCTGAAATTGAAGCATTGTTGGTTGGTGTCAGGATGGTTGAAAGCTGGAGCAATAAAAAGATGGCGATGTCGGCGACATCAGCCTTAGCTAAAATACAGGCAGTACTGCCAGAAAAGTTACATCAAAGCTCAGTACAACAGCCTGAATGGGTAATAGTGCCTAAGTTTTCTCAGCAAAGTACAGAGTACTTTAGCGAGCAAGTATCTTCTGCTATAAAAGCGTTTCAAGTAGTGACATTGCTTTATCAAGATGAAAAATTACAGCAAACACAACGTGAAATTTGGCCTTTAGGATTAATTTATTGGGGTAAAACTTGGACTGTAGTGGCCTGGTGTACCAAGCGTGATGATTATCGTTTATTTCGTTTAGATCGAATTCAACAACTAACCTTGGAAAATAGTTACTTTCAATTAACAGCCCAAATTAATTTACAACGCTACATTCAAATTCAAACCGAGCTGTATGGCGAGTATTTGTAAGCTGGTTACTTCCTCCAAATAATTTAAGTAGCTATAGACACTTTGACTTGTTGACCACGAATGAATTCATAAAATATGGAAAACTCGCTAATGATTCCCGCTCGTTTTTTATTCAATATATACTAGGTGTTTTACAGACAGCTGCTTTAGCTCCATCATTCTTCTTATGTTCTTTAATTATTAACTGGTGTGATGGCTCAAATCTATCTTTTGGCTTCAATTTAAGCTTATCAATACTTGAATTTACAAAAACAGTTTAAGTTGGTTTTTTGTATCTGATAGATAATGTTATCATTGTATTAGTTATCAAGCAGTATTAAACAGGTTTTTTCATGGCAGCTACAGCGTACGCACTTCACATATTGGTTAAGCACAAAGAGATTGCAGAAGACATTATTAAGCAGTTAGCTAAGGGCGCCAAGTTCCAAACATTAGCTAAAAAGTATTCATCATGTCCGTCGGGTAAAAAGGGCGGTGATTTAGGTGAATTCAAACGAGGTCAAATGGTACCCCAGTTTGATAAAATAGCATTTAAAGGCGCACTATTAGAGCCTCATCTCGTTAAAACTAAATTTGGTTGGCATGTCATTAAAGTGCTTTACCGGACTTAATTTACTGCGAGTATTTTTAATGTATGTTTAACAAAAAAACCGATTTCATTATCGGTTTTTTTGTGCCTGAAAATGATGTTTTGAATGCCCATACTGTTATTTATCTACATTTCACATTCGTTTCACAAGCTGCTCAATATGATATCTCCATGAAATCTTATCATGGTGAAAATTTATGTCTTGTTCAATTGAATTAAAAAATGTTTCTCAATCCTTTGAAAGTCATGCTTGCACAGGAAAGTCTTCTGAAAAGAATGACGAGACAATTACGCTATTTGAAAACCTTAATTTATCTATAAAACAAGGGCAATCTTATGCCATAACGGGTCCTTCCGGCGCAGGTAAGTCAAGCTTGCTTATGCTACTTTCAGGATTAGAAAAACCAACAACAGGTCAAGGTCATTTTATTAACGATAGCCACATCAAGGGCAATCACAACTCAACCCTTGATAATTTACGTTCAGAAATTGGCTTTATTTTTCAGCAATTTCATTTATTGCCTGAGTTAACAGCGCTACACAATATTGCTTTACCGCTGAAGTTACGTGGCGATAAACAGGCGATGGAAAAGGCAGGAAATTGGTTAGAAAAAGTAGGTCTGTCAGATAGGGCTCATCATAAACCATCACAATTAAGTGGTGGTGAGCAACAGCGTGTAGCTATTGCCCGTGCGTTAGTATTTTCACCTAAATTTATATTTGCCGATGAACCCACAGGTAATTTAGATCAACACAATGCCAATGACATTGCGGATATTTTATTTAGCTGTTGTAAGGAAAATAACGCAGGGCTAATTATTGTTACCCACAGTGATGCACTGGCGAGTAAGGCTAAAAACATTTATTCATTAGCCAACGGAACACTGACAAAAATAACGTCGAGTGATGCACATAACGAGCAACAAATTGAAGAGGGGCAGGTATCATCATGCTAATAAATCATCTGCAATTTGCTTGGCACTACTTTAAGCAGGAATATCGTCAGCCTCATCAAAAGCTATTACGTTGGGTGCAGGCTATCTTAATGATTTTTATTGTTACCTTAACGCTTTCAAGTAATACCATTCAACATTACTTACAGAATAATCTAAATAACTTATTAGGTGCCGATGCTGTCTTAACTCAAAAAGATAAGTTAACGACCAAACAACTGACATCGTTAGAAAATTTTAGTGACGAGGTAGTGAATACCTTACAAATTAATACCACACTGACATTTAATGGTAAATGGCAAAGTGTAAAGCTAAAAGCGGTCGGGAGTGAGTATCCCTTACAGGGCGAATTGCTGACATCATTGTCTTTACAAAGCCCTGCAATAGCTACATTCGGAGGACCAGTAACGGGAAAAATTTGGGCTGACAGTCGATTATTAGCTAGCTTAGGGCTCTCAATTGGTGACTCGATTGAAGTCGCTGAGCAAGTATTTATCGTCTCAAGAGTATTGATTCATGAGCCTGATAGATTGATGGAAGGCCATAATGTCGCTATGAGGGCTATCGTTAATATGAGCGATATGGAAAAGTTGGCGTTCTCATTAGATTTGATTAAACATAGTTATCTTATTTCTGCTTCGAAATCGCAAGTAAATCAGCTCATTAATTGGCAAGAAAAACAACTTCCTGCAGCGCATATCAACCATAAGCAAGGTGCCCATCCGCTCGCTTTATTTTGGCAGCGCACAGAAAACTTTTTAGGCTTAGCTTCTATCATTTTATTTTTTATGGCCGCCATCGCTATTGAACAAATAGCGCAAGTTCACTTAAAGAAGGAGCAATATTTTTCCGCAATTTGTATGAGTTTAGGTGCTTCAAAATCAACAGGGTTACAGTTGTCATTATTCAAATGGCTAATTAATATTTTGGTGCTCATACCTGGTGTTGCCATTTTATCTGGTGTATTTCATTGGTTAGTGGTTAGTTGGTTATCTGAAACGTTTATTGAACTTACGTGGCAATTAGATGCTTGGCTGACAGTAAAAACAATCGCGACTAGTGTATTACTCTTTGCTGTTTTTCATTCACCTGTTTGGCTAACATTATGTCAAACATCAGTATCGAAATTGTTTTATCAAAATCAAAAAAGCATTTCGTTAGGTTTAGTTAAGTTTTGCGCTTTAGTTGTTCTAGTTTTAGTAGCCGTTAACTACTCTGATAATGGCTTATTAACCTTGATGTTAGTGAGCAGCATATTAATTACCATCATGTTAATAGCAGCTATCAGTTGGACAGTATTAACCTTAGGCGAAAAAGGTACTCAGCAATTTTCAGGGTTAGTTCCTTTTACGCTGTTTATGATGAAGCAGCGCTTATTAAGTAAAAGTACCCAAATATTAGGTATTGGATTAAGCACATTTTTACTCTTGTTCACCCTGATGTTTTTAAAAGATCTAGGCGGAACAATGGCATCATACCAAAGAACTCATGACGGCAATTTGATGGTCTCACAAGCAAGTGAAATTGAAATGAATGCAATCAAAGAATGGTCGGAAAAGTATGATGTTAATCTGCGTCAATCTAAGCCATATGTGTATGCCAAAGTCGTCAAGATTAATAATAAAACACTCAATGAATTTACCACAAAGCCGAGTGACAGTTTAGCGACGTTATCTAAATCTATTCGACTTCATTGGACGCAAACTATTCCAAATGCCAACAGCTTAGTACAAGGGGAATGGTGGCAAAAAGAATCGACAAATTGGCAGCAAATATCATTAGAAGAAGAAGTGATGGTTGATTTAGGTTTGGACCTTGGGGATAAACTTACTTTTATTATTCATCAACAAAGTTATACATTCACTATTACCGCAAGTCATGTTTATAAACCAGGCTCGGGCTCAATTATATTCTGGGTGCAAATGCCCCAAACAGCTATCGAACATATCAAGGCGCCTCAATACAATATGGCAAGTTTAGAATTGAATGATGAACAATGGCCCCTGTTAGGTGAGTTGTGGAAAAAGCATCCAACAATACGCATGGTATCTCTACAAGAATTAACCAAACAATTTGATTCAATCTTAGCAATGATCACCAAAGTGATTAGTGGTTTTGCCTTGATGATCATTTTACTCGCCATCATAGTGATTCTGTCTTCAATCAATGCACTTGAAAGTAAAGAAAAGAAAAAGAACAGCGTGATTATGAGTTTTGGTTTTTTAAAAGGTACCTGTTTGCAGCTAAACATTATTGAATGGTTAATTACGGCATTAATTATAGCTGCAGGCGCGATAGTGGGTACTTACATTACGGGCATGCTGATTTATCAGTCGCAGTTTTCACTTACTTATCAACCTGATTTTTTGATTTTGATTATTACATTGACCATTATCTTGAGTACGGTAACGCTATTAGGTGTCTATGCTAGTCGCCATAGTTTAAAGAGTTCGGTTAAACAACTAATGGCTGAGGTGTAAGCATATAAATAACCCCCATCAAGTGAAATTTTAGCAGTAAAAAATAAGCCGGTAATTATTAAAAAGGTGATGTACTTTTCAAGTGCATCACCTTTTTGTTAACGTTAATTAATGGTTTACTGGCTTGCGCCCTGGAAAGGGTTCCAAGTTGCATCAACCTCGATTACTGAGCAGGCGGTTAGCCAATCGAATAAAGCGCTAGGTGTGCGACGAGTTGTCGAGTACCTTCATCATTTTGCAAGCGAAGTACCTACCATTGCTGAATTATGTAAAGTTGCCAAGCTAAGTGAAAGAAACCTTCAGTACGCCTTTAAAGAGTATTTAGGCATTACTCCTGTAAGGTATTTAAGGTTAGTCCGACTTAATGGGGTAAAACGTGATTTATTACTTTCTCATCCCCAAAATGCTCGCATTGTCGATATTGCACTTAACTGGGGTTTTATAGAGTTAGGTCGATTTGCGGGGGAATACCGTCAACTATTTCAAGAATTACCTTCATCAACATTAAATAGTTTGAAAGCAAGCTGTTAACTATACCCGCTAGGTAAGAATACTTTCTTTAATCATCAATCGAGAACGATTCACTGCAATTAAACACAGCATAATAGGTGTTTGAATCACAAAAAACACAGCAGAAAAAAGTAAATAGTCACTGTTTTCAAATAGGTTGGTCGCAATTAAAGCTGCTAAGGCAAGGTTACGTACAGGAAATTCGATGGCCACTGCAGCTTCATCTTTTTTATTTAGCTTTAAGAAGTAACTTAAGCAATAGGCAATGAACAATGAAGCGAAGGTAAAAATTAACGCCAATAACAGTAATGATGACAACTGTTCGGCAATTTTTTGGTGGAATTTTAAAAAGATGGATAGTAATAAAAGCAGTAAACCCAAAGCGCCAATCTTTTCAAACATAGGCATCAATCTTAATGTTAATTGAGGCTTTGACCGTTTTAACCACATGCCAAATACAACAGGTAAAAACAATAATAATACGAGCTGGAGTCCTTGTTTTACCATCAGCTTTTCTACAGGTAACTCAACACCTAAAAGAGAAGGAAAAACGGTGATCATCACCAAAGGTAAAACCAAAACAGAGATTATGCCATTAAAGGCCGTTAAGGTAACAGATAAGGCAACATTTGCTTTGGCCAAAAAACTATAAATATTAGAGACTGCACCGCCGGGGCAAAGTGATACTAACAACATCCCCCCTGCCACTAAACTAGGGGGCTGCATCAATTGAATGAGCAACCATGCACATAAAGGTAATAAAAAAATCTGGCCTAATGTAACAACAAGTACCTGTTTTTTTTGTGCCTTAATATTGTCAATATCGCTTCTATCTAAACTGGCACCAATGATGAACATTAAAAAAAACACAAGTAAAGGGATGGCAGATTCGATCATGATGATTTTTAATGTTCGATAAAGTATTTTCTTATATTCATGTATTTAGTCTTAAAAATCAATAGATAACAGGGTGTATTTAGTGTGTTAATTGTTAGGGATTAGGGATTAGGGATTAGGCGTTAGCTTGTAAGTTAGCAGTTAGCAGTTAGCAGTTAGCATTTTTATATTTATAACTGAGGTTAAATTTTTCAGGATACTCCCTTTTTTAATCCCTTTTAATGTATCTATGGCTGCTGTTAATCCACACTTTATTTTCTAAATTTAATAATTCAAATAAGTTTCACATCCATTTCACGTTCTCTTTGTCACACTTGTTTCATCTTATGAGGGAGTGAGCAATGAAACCGATGACTTTTATTAAAAAAACGTATTTTATTTTATTAACTTTAGTACTGACCACCTTTAATGCCAATGCAACGGATAAAACAGTATTAATGGTGATTAGCGGCAATGGTCAGAGTGCAGAGAAGGGCGAAGAAAGACCCGGTTATGAATTCGATGAATTTTCAAAAGCCTATTCAGTTTTTAAAGACAATGGCATTTCTGTTGATATCGCCAGTCCAAATGGTGGTCAAGTAAAAGCAGATAAATACAACCCAGACAAATCCTATAATGCCGTGGTATTGGCCGATAAAGCCATTATGGCAAAGCTTAATAATTCACTGGCGACAAGCGAAATAGATGCTAAAAAGTATGATGCCATTTTTATTGTTGGCGGCAAAGGAGCGATGTTTGATTTACCTAAAGATACAGCTTTGCACGACCTTATCACGGATATTTATCAACAACAGGGCATTGTTGCGGCCGTTTGTCATGGCCCCGCGGCATTAGTTAATGTAAAACTAAAAGACGGTAGTTATTTGGTTGCCAATAAAGCTGTAAATAGCTTTACTAACCAAGAAGAAAACCTTTTTGGTCAAAAGTGGATAAACGACTTTGAGTTTATGTTAGAAGATAAATTGACTGAGCGCGGCGCTAATTTTCAATCAAGCTCAATCATGTTAAGTCATGTTGCTGTTGATGGCCGCTTAATCACAGGGCAAAACCCTACATCCACAGTCAATGTAGCAACAGCATTAGTGAAAGGTTTGGGGTTAACACCTATTAAGACAGAAACTGAAATTGAAGATAAAACCATGGCTATCGTTGCTAAATATATTGATGGTGATAAATCCGCACTTGAATTACTAGTCAATAATCAAGAGCAATACTATATTCCTCTGGTGGGTATGTATGGCTTCTATTTTTTAAAAATTGCCGATACAACACAGGGTTTTGAACAATCACTTGCCTTGATGAAAGTGGCACAAAAAGCCATTAATAGCCCTAACCTAGATATGAAAATAGCAGAAACTCAAGTTAAATTAGGACAAACCGATAAGGCAAAAGTAACATTGAATCAGTTGATTACTACAAAACCTGATTACAAACCTGCTCAAGACATGTTAAAAACGTTATAAAGTAAATAGTCCTTAATATTACCCTTAAAAGTATACCCATAGGTGCTTTTAAGGGCGCCTTAATTTGAGAAAGCAAATGAATAATCAGTCTTTATATATTTTAGTGGTGGAAGATCAGCAAAGTATCGCCCAAAACATTGCTAACTACATGGAAGCTAAAGGTCATGTATTAGATTTCGCGGATCGAGGCGATCAAGGATTAACACTGGCGTTAACTAATCATTATGACTTAGTCATTCTAGATTTAAATTTGCCGGTAATGGATGGGTTAGAGGTTTGTAAGCAACTGCGCGAGCAAGCCAGTCATCACGTGCCGATTATCATGTTAACGGCAAGAGATAGCATAGACGATAAAATTTCGGGTTTTACCACAGGGGCAGACGATTACTTAACTAAACCTTTTTCATTAGAAGAATTAGAGGTTCGATGTTTTGCCTTATCAAGACGGCACTTATTACAAACCAGTGATATCTTGACCTTTGATCAACTAATCATTGATAGAAAAAAACAGCAAGTTGTACGCGCAGGAAAGCCTCTAGAACTACATAGCATGGGCTATCGAATTCTTTTGATTTTAGCCCAAGAATATCCGCAAGTGGTCAGCCGCTCAAAGTTATCTCAAAAGCTATGGGGCGATGAGCCAACAGAATCTGATGCACTAAGATCTCACATATATCAGTTGCGAAATTGTGTCGATAAACCGTTTGATTATCCGATGATAAAAACCATGCATGGTATTGGCTTCTTACTCAATGTAGAAAGCAATACTGAGAGTAATATAGAAAATAAAGTAAAAAGCGATTTAATAAATGATGAATAATCAACAAGCACAACAGAAAACAGTTCATCCGAACACAAATCACCCGGTGAAGTTTCACAGTTTAAGTCGAAAAATTGTCAGTCAATTCTGTTTGTTTACCCTGTTAATTTCTACGGTTTGGTGCATGTTTTGCTTTCTCTTAATGTATAACATTGAAGATGAATTTATTGAACGGGAAGTCAGACAAGAAGCACAATATTTACAGCAAGCCTTCGATAAAAATAAACAGTGGCCAGCATCTCGTGTCAGCTATATGACCTTGTACTTCTCTAAAGACACCTTACCTGATGATATTAAGCAGCGCTATATTGAAGAGCCCAATAGAAAAGAATTTTCGGGTAACAACGACAGACATTATCACTTATTAGCACTACCAAAATCAGATAATACTTACCTAGTCGCACAAGTTAGTGAAATGTTATTAATTCGCCCGATAGCAGAAGGCATAATAACGTTCATGCTGATTTCAGCCTTAGTCTTAGTTTTTATTGCTTTTATTATTGCCTGGAAATTAGGTAGAAAAACAGCGATGCCATTGAAACAACTCGCCGATTTAGTGAATGGCGTTGCCCCTGAAAATATCCCTGATAAGTTTGCACAAAAATTTCCCAATAATGAAATAGGAATTTTAGCACAAACCTTAGAAGCCGCTATGGCGAGAATTAATCAAAGTTTAGTCAGAGAGAAATGTTTTACCCGTGATGTCAGCCATGAATTGAGAACGCCAGTCGCTATTATAAAGAATGCGGTAGAAGTGTATCGAACTCAAAATTCTTCTTGTGAAAGCAATCCAGTTATTGATCGCATATCCCAAGCAAGCACTCAAATGGAGCAGACAGTTACCACACTACTTACACTTGCAAGGGAAGAGCATACCGAGGCAGACAAACAGCATATAAAAATTCTGCCGTTAATTGAACAATCAATTATTGACCAGCATCACCTTATCAATAACAAACCAATAGAAGTTGAAGTCAATGATAATTGTGATACGCAGGTCTTCGCACAATCAGGTATGTTAACGGTATTACTTGATAACTTAATTGGCAATGCTTTTCAATATACGCAAGAAGGCAAGGTCACTATTGAAATGCAAAATAATACCCTTATTGTTGCTGATACCGGGCCTGGTATTGATCCAAGTATTTCAGGTAAAATCACCGAGCCGGCGATAAAAGGTAATCAAAGTACAGGTTATGGCTTTGGTTTATCCATTGTAAAACGTTTATGTGAACACCAGCATTGGACATTAGCGCTTTCAAGTGAACAAGGCACCAAAATCAAAATTACTTTTGAATAATAGCTTTGCTAATTAACGCAATTGGCGTTCTTTCACCTTTATTTCACAAACAAACGAATACACTTTCATTTTATTATCCAAAAGGAGAAGAAAATGAAAAATTACTACTTATTATTGCTTGGTTTTGGGGTTGTATTTAATGTTATTGCAGCGGAAAACTCTCCAACAGAACTACCCTTACTCAAGGAAAAAATAAATAACGCTATTGTGAAGTTTGAACAGACAAATAAAAATCTTTGGGCTTATCAAATATCGCGTTATGAAGACGAGGAAGGTGATATATCAAGCAGTATTGAACAGCATTCCCCACAGGCTAATATTCCATGGTCTCTAAAAAAAATTAATGGTCAATTACCAACAAAAAAACAAGTTGAAAATTTTTCTCAAAAGAAACAAGAACAAAGTGATAATGTGCAAACAGATCAGAACGTAAAACTCTCGTTGCGTAAACTCATTAATCACGAAAGCCTGTCTTTAGTTTCTACGGACGATAAATATATTGTCATGGCGTTTAATGTTCATTTGAAGAAACTCGGGGAAGATTCGGTTGGCAAGTTGCAAGGGCAATTAAGCTATCACAAAGAAAGCAAATTCATTGAAAAAATATCGATTTGGAATAACGCAGATTTCTCACCTATGTTTACAGCCAATATAACTGACTTAGCTATTAATTTTACTTTTTTTCACATTGATGGTGCAGTACTGGCAAAAGAAAATGAAATGAAGATGAAAGGCAGCTTTGCTTATTTTACTGAAATAAACGAGACCTCTTTAGATAGTTTTTCAGATTATTTATATCAAGGTAAAACAATTCAATAAAGCACTTCTAACAGACAATGTAATGTTTTTTGCCTCTAACGTGCTTACTTAGATAAAAGATAAGCACGTTTTAATGTAACTACAATGGTACGCCACTTTATAAGGGATATTTTTATTGAGTTGGTTTGTTAAATCTTATTTTAAATACTTGTGTTTCAGTACTTTCACTTTGTAATAGTTTTTCTGTGTTGTCATCCCAAAGAGCGAGAGTTAATGATTTACCTGCATAGCTTTGCACAGGACTTTCGCTTTCTAACGGCATTGTCTGCAGCGTTGTAAAGTCGATAAAGTCATCTTTCGCTATTACCACGGCATAGTCTGTATCAAGGTTTATCTCGATTACTTGTTCTAATGACTGAAAAAAGTGGCCATGCGAAAACAACTCAAGTGAGTCATCACGTAAATCTTTTACTTTAATAAATCTTGGATCGCTGTAGAAGCCCTGATAACCCTCTAATGACGTCCACTGGGTAAATGCTCCCATTTCAGGCGACACGCCTGGATAATTCGAAGATATAACTGAAAAGGTAGCCACTTGCTGGTTTTCATAATCCATAATCAGTGGAGTTATTGCGGGAAAATATTCACCGTATAGCTGCATTTCTTTTCCCTGAGCTATTTTACCGAAGGCGAATTCTAATTGAAGTTTTGAGTTAAATGTCAGTTGTAAAGTCATAAGGTTTCTTCTTGTTGAGTTGTTTCAGTGAGCGCATTATGAAATAAATTAAATCGGAAATCAATATTTCCGGAAATGTATATTTCTACAATTGTGCTTTCGACTTATTTTATTTCTGTTAGAATTGCCGTTATGAAAATACATATATCTGAAAGTCCTAATAAAATTAGAGGACGAAAGCGTGATGAAAGTCGAACTGAGTCAATTTTGCAAGCAGCCATAGGTCTATTGCTTGAAGTTGGTTTTGATAAATTCAAAGTTCAAGATGTCGCAATTCGTGCCGGCGCTGGCACAGGCGCTATTTATAGACGCTGGCCCAAAAAAGAAACTTTAATTGCTGAAGCCATTAAGGTTATGCCTCAAACCAAAGTTGAGCTGACTGATGATCCTATCGCAGACTTGAGAGTGTTGGTGAGGTATAAATGCAGTAATACTTTTGAAAAACCAGATCTTGTACCGGGGTTGATTGCTGCAATGCGTGCAGACAAGGGTATTGAAGAGGCAGTAAAAGAAGGTTTTAGTATTAAGCACTTTAGATCTGCTATTGCACGAATTATTGGCGACGATCACCCGCAGCTTGATTTACTCACCGAACTTACTCCCGCCATGACTCTATTTAGGGCTTCATTTACACCAGAGCTCATTGAAACTGAAAAGATGACAGATGAAATTATGGCGATGATATTAGCCTTTTCAGGCAAAAATGCGCTTTAGTTTCCCCCACAAAACTTGAATTCTTGAATGTTTACAGGTGGATTGAACCCTGATTTAGTTTAGTTAATATATTTAGCTCTCTTCTTAGGAAGAGTTACTATGACTTAGATAAAAGCAGGGGTTAATAGCGCAAACTAAGATGTCGTTATTATCGGTCAAAAATTTAATGAAAAACCCACAGTTAATATCTTAAAAAATCATTTGTCTCAAAAGTGCGACTCACTGCCATAAATACTGTGTCGTAATTGGCACACTCCTCAATGTCTTTATATATAAAATTTAATTAAAGACTTAATTATCAGTGCCTTATTTTTTTTCTTACATTGGCACAAGACTTGTAATAACTAATCATCGAAAGAATAAATATAAGATGATTCATGGATATACAAAGAGAAGCCGCTAAAAAGCCACTTTGGAAAAAATATTGGTATGTTTTACCCGTTTTTATTCTTTTTATTGGTACTTATTCATTACGAAATGTTTTAGGTAATGCCTCTTATTTTATTGAAAGAAACGCCCTTGTTACTGCCAAAGTGGAGCAAGGTAATTTTCGCGTCAATGTCCGAGCAACTGGCGTATTAAAGCCGTTAAATATTCGATGGATATCCTCACAAGTTTCGGGCAGAGCAGAGCAAGTTTTTGTGAAATCTGGCGCGAAAGTTAATAAAGGTGATGTGTTAGTACAATTATCTAACCCTGAGTTACATCGTAATTTAGAAAAAGCACGCTGGGAGCTTGAAGCTAAAAAAGCTGAAAGCCATGTTGCTTTTGTAATGCTTGAATCTCAGATGGTTGATTTAGAGAACTCAGTTTTGTCCGCAGAATATAGCTATCAATCAGCTAAATTAAAGTTGGATGCCGAGACTGAATTACTTGCTCAAGGTAATGCGACTGTTTCTGCACTTGAACACCAGCGCAGCCAGTTAGCCGTTAAGCAGCAAATGCAGTTTTGGCTCGCCCAACAACAAAAAACAGAAAAAATGAAAGTGAATATGGCGGCAAGCAAAATTGCTCAAAAAGCCCGTATTGGCTTAGTTGAAAATAATTATCAGCGGGTAAAGGAGCAAGTAGCATCGCTACAAGTGAAAGCATCAACGTCTGGCGTTGTACAGCAAGTATCACTTGAACTGGGAGAGCGAGCACAAGTGGGTGATAGTGTTGCACTGGTCGCTGATCAAAATACCTTATTCGCTGAATTACAGGTACAAGAAGTGAGAATAAGAGATATAGCGCTAGGACAGCTAGTGACCCTTGATACTCGTACCAGTGAAATTGTAGGTGAAGTGATAAGAATTGATCCTGCAGTAAAAGCAGGCATGGTATTAGTCGATGTTAAAATTACTAGTGAACTTCCCACTGAAGCCCGTCCAGAATTAACCGTTGATGGCTTAATTGCTATTAGTAATATTGAAAATACTTTATTTGTAAAACGACCTGTTTATGCACCAAGGCATACAAAAACAGGTTTGTATAAATTAAGCCAAGATCAGCAATTTGCCAGTAAACACTCCGTGGGTTTAGGCCAAAGCTCAGTCAATAAAATTCAAATTTTAGAGGGATTATTGGTTGGCGATGAAATTATTATTTCAGATACATCGAGTTGGCAAGAGCATCAAGAAATAAAGATTAATTAAGTAGTTTCTTGCTACTCAACAAAACTAAAAAATTATATTAACACATGAAAATCAGCTGAGTATTACTTGCTGATACGATAAGGAAATAATGATGACAGCTCTTATTACGTTAAAAGATATTAGTAAAACATTCTTAACGGAAGAAATAGAAACCCGCGCGTTAAACAGTATTAATCTTGTGATTAATAAGGGTGAATACCTTTCCTTAAGTGGTCAATCTGGCTGTGGTAAATCAACGCTACTTTCTTTATTAGGCTTATTAGACTCACCGAGTTCAGGGCATTACCATTTAGCTGATAATGATGTGTCAGTTTTAACGCGAGATCAACGCGCAAAAATACGCAGCGAACAAATAGGATTTGTTTTTCAATCCTTTAACTTGATCTCAGATCTTACTGTTTTTGAAAATGTGATGTTGCCGTTGACCTATCAAACCGGTAAATCGAAAAAAATCATTGAAGCTAAAGTGAATGAAGTTTTAGCGAAAGTAGAAATGGGACATCGTAAAAACCATTACCCATCACAACTCTCAGGTGGACAACAGCAGCGTGTTGCTGTGGCCAGAGCCTTAGTCAATGATCCTGCTATTATTTTGGCTGATGAACCAACCGGGAATTTAGACTCCAAAAATGCCGAAGCAGTATTACAGCTATTTGATCAACTTCATCAAGAAGGGGCAACTATCTGTATGGTTACCCATGATCCTTCATCAGCGAAAAGAGCAAGTCGCTGTTTAGAGATGTTTGATGGTCAACTGATCAAAGACAATATCAATCATGAACATCAAGCAATGGTTAAACCACTTGATTTGGCTGCGGGATAACCTTAGGAGAATCACTATGTCGATGTTAATGGATATTAAATACGCATTTCGTTTGTTATTAAAAGCGCCTAAATTTACCGCAATGACCTTAGGGGTTTTAGTCGGTAGCTTATCTATCAGCTTGTTCACCTTCTCATTTTTATATGCCATGGTGTATAAGCCCTTACCACTACCGGAAGCGGAAACAATTCATTCAGTAGGTATTGTATTTGACGGGCAGTTTAATCAAATTTCTGCCTACGAGTATCAGAATGTAAAAGATAATTTATCAAGCTTTGCTGAGTTTGGTGTGTATGAGAATAGAGATTTTCGCTTGTCAGTTAAGCAATCAGGTAAAGCTATTTCAGGCAGTTATGTCCGAAGTGGTTTTTTTGAATTTAGTCGTACTCAGCCAATACTCGGCCGTATCATTCAAGTAGAAGATTCAAAAGTAGGAGCGAGTCCCGTCGCTGTGATTAGCCATGAAACATGGCAAGTTGAGTTCAATGGTAATGAAAATGTATTAAGCCAATCGATGATGCTCAATGGTGAATTAACATCTATCATAGGGGTAATGCCACAGGGCTATCATTTCCCAAATACTTCAAGGATTTGGCTACCGTTATCGGATACTGTGCTTAATGCATCTGCAAAGCAGAGTAGTTACCTAAATGCATATGGCCGTGTAAAACCAGAAAAATCAAAAGAAAATGCCGAGAATGAGCTAGGACAGGCGGTCAACCAAGTTTATCAACAAAATGTCAAACTTTATGACTTACCTGAGCTAGAGAAAAGCGCAAAGTTATTGTCTTTCCCTATGGGCCAAACAGGTGATCAAGGCAGTATGATTTTTGGTTTTTTAAATGCAATATCATGGCTTATTCTATTACTTGCTTGTATTAATGTGGGTAACTTGTTGCTTGCTCGCACTATTGAACGCCAAAAAGAAACAGCCATTAGAGCCGCGTTAGGGGCAACGACTTCTCGATTAGTCAGCCAGTTAATGTGGGAAGGTATTATCATTTCGGTAATTGGTGGTGTTTTATCCTTATTGCTTGTAGGTGCCGCGCTTGATTATACCGAAATAGCATTACACTCATGGTTACCCCATGGTGGTTCTTTTTGGTGGCATTGGGGAATGGATTTAGAAACCGTAATAATGGGAGTCGGCTTCACCCTAGTCACTATTGTATTGTCATCTTTTTTACCTGCATGGCGATCAGCAAGGCAAGATATAAATACTACCTTAAGGGATGGAACTCGTGGAGCTCAAAGCAAAAAATCGGGACGAATTTCTCGACTACTGGTGACAGCGCAAGTATTTTTAGTTGCAACGCTTATGCTGGTCGGCTCGATTACAGCCTATATATCGCAAAAATTTATTCACTTAGATATGGGGGATGACTATCAAAATGTTATGAGTGCTAGAATGACAATCCCTGTAAATAAGTACCCTGAACCTCAGCAGCAATTAGCATTATTTGAATCATTAAAAGAAAAGATTGAGCAAAACCCTCAGGTCATCTCTGTGGTAGCGAATGATTGGCGCGGTAGCGAAACTGTTACACTCGAAGGAGAGGATTACGCTTCGGAGGATGATAAACCTAAAATAGATACCATCACTGTTATAGGTAGTACTGAAACACTAGGCATTAACTTAGTTGCAGGCAGGCAATTTACCCATCTTGATAAAGTGGGTAATCGCAAAACAGCACTGATTAGTCAATCAATGGCAAAACGGTACTGGCCAGGAGAGTCGCCACTTGATAAAAGTTTTCAGGTGAAAAGGGATGACAAAAATGAAAAAGTTTTTGTCGTCGGTGTCGTCACAGACCGTATGAATCCAACATCGCTCTTTGGTAGGTTAGATAGTGATGATGAAATATACTTATCGGGAAGGCAGTTTATTAGTAGCTTCCAAATTGTCTATTATCGAATATTAGCGAATACAAAAAATGCGGAAGAGATTTTTTATCAAGCACTATTTGCCACAGACCGTTCGATTGATATGACTTACTCAGTACAAGCAGCAGATAAAAACCGCAACCTAACACGTAGTGCAATGTCGTTAATGTCTAACGTAACCTTTAGTACTGGTTTTTTTGCTTTGTTATTAGCTATGGTTGGGATATACGGCTTAACGTCTAACTCAGTGGCACAGCGTACTCATGAGGTTGGAATTAGAAGAGCAGTAGGGGCAACGGATAACAACATCACAGCGATGTTTTTGAAGCAAGCCGCAAGGCAATTGATTATTGGGCTGGGTTTGGCTTTAGCATTATTCACCTTGATAGCGACAGGCTTCCATGAATTTACAGAGAGAATTATTCCAATCTATGTCTATTTTATGTTGGCTGCTATCGTGATAGTTGGGTTATCGGTGGTTGTAGTTTTCGCCATTTATGCGCCAACCAAACGTGCAGTTAAAATGGAGCCTAGCATGGCACTGCGTTACGAGTAATTGTCATTAGGGTAACCAGAAGTAGGCATACTTCCGCTGTTATCCTTATTCATTTTATCACCTGCAGCCCTTGTTCCTTTACTTATTTTTACTTACAGTGATGGTATGGTCTAGCAGGGCATACTTCAGAAATTTAATGACTTAGAGTGAAAGGTACTCGTGAATAAAAAAATACTTATCGCCGATGATGATATAAATATCATTGCTAGTTTGAAATATGTGTTAGTTGATGAAGGTTATGACATTCTAGCTGTCACTACGCCACAAGCTGCTTTAGAGAATTTAAAAACTCAAGCTGTTGATTTGATTCTGCTTGATATGAACTTTCAGCAAGACACCACTTCAGGTGCTGAGGGCGTGCAATTAGTTGAAGCGATAACAGCGCTTGAATTAGCTATTCCCATTATCGTGATGACGGGCTGGGCAACCATTGATATTGCTGTAGAAGCCATGCAAGCTGGCGCAAAAGATTTTATTCAAAAGCCATGGAAAAATGAGCGCATGCTCAGCGCGATTGATAATCAATTAGCGCTAGCAAAGTCCGATAAAAAAGCACAGCGACTAAGTCAGCAAAATCAGCTGCTCACCACGCAAGCCCATCCCGGCAATCGCAGTGGCATCATTGCACAATCTCCAGTGATGCAAACCTTATTATCAAGCCTTGATGATTTAGCCAAAAGTGATATGAGTATATTATTAACCGGTGATAATGGTACCGGTAAAAGTATGCTGGCGGCCTATGTGCATAGTGTATCAATGCGAAAAAAAGGTTCTTTTGTGCCTGTTAATATGGGCGCAATACCTGAGTCACTGTTTGAAAGTGAAATGTTTGGTCATGTCAAAGGCGCTTTTACTGACGCCAAAGAAAACCGTATTGGCCGTTTTGAAATGGCGGAGCAAGGTACACTTTTTTTAGATGAACTTGCTAATATTCCTTATGCTCAACAAGCTAAATTATTGCGCGTTTTAGAAGAGCAAAAATTTGAGGCGGTTGGCAGCAGTAAATCATTACATGCCGATGTCCGTATTATTTCGGCAACTAACAGTGACTTATTGGAAGATATTAAAAATAACAGTTTTAGACAAGATTTATATTATCGGCTAAATACTATCGAGCTAAGAGTACCTTCCTTAAGTGAGCGTATTGAAGACATACCTGAGCTGGCGGCGCACTTTTTGCAATCTTTCAGTGTTAAATATCACAGAGCTTGCCCTACATTATCTGACCAAGCCATTACGGCAATGCAACAATATAACTGGCCGGGTAATATTCGTGAATTGAGTCATATGATGGAGCGTGTGCTTTTCACTTGCAAAAAAGACATTATTGATACTGCTGAACTTATGTTGACAGGCGCTAAAAATGTTGAAGAAAGTAGCGGAGAGTCTTTAGAAGATCCCACTTTAAGCTTGGATGACATTGAAAAGAAAGCGCTGATAAAACGACTTGAATTTCACTGCGGTAATGCCACCGAGACAGCGAAGTCTTTAGGTTTAAGCCGAAGCGGCTATTATCGACGCCTGAGCAAATATGAACTGGATTAAACGTCTCTGGCAAGGTTCATTGGATAAATTAAAAATAAAACAAGGCGATAATCAACATGCGCTTATTTTATTGGTATGCATTCCTTGTTTTATCACCGCAGCCACCGGACTATTTTTAGCACAAGTATCGAGTTATTTAATTGCTTTTATCCTTATCGTTTTATTACTCTTGTGTAGTTTTGTTATGGTGGCGAGTAAGCAATACTCACAATATCAAATCCGTACCTTATCAAACTTAATTGAGTCTATGATTGATGGCGACTATACGCTAAGAGGGCGATTACAAACCAATCAAGCGTTCCAAGAGTTACTTAATTCAGTGAATGTTTTAGCGGATACCTTATCTAAACATAAAATTGAAGCGAAAGAATCGCGTTTGTTATTAGAGCGTATTTTGGAACAAATGGATGCCATGGTATTCGCAACAGATGAGCAGGGTTTTGTTGTAATGGCCAATGCGTCGGCGAATAAACTTATTTTGGGTGATACAGACAATATAAGTCATTTTCACATGCACAAAGTTCAATTAGCTACATTGCCTATTGGCGCTGAAATTATTGCTGCTACAGCCGGTATTATTGACTTTAAGCAAGGTGCAATTAGCGGTGAGCATCTTTTATCAAAGGAGTCTTTTTTAAGTGATGGTAAAGAACATCACCTTTATACCCTGACTAATGCTGAGCGTTTATTAATGGAGAAAGAGCGTAAAGCATGGCAAAGCTTGCTGCGAGTTTTAAGCCATGAAATGAATAACTCGTTAACGCCTATTGTAGCCATTAGCCAATCAATGCAGAAAAAACTGCACAAGCAAGATAGTGAACTAAATAAAGAGTCGTTGCTTGAGGGCGTTAATATTATCAATGAAAGAGCTGACTCTTTAAGTCAGTTCATTGCTAGTTATAGCCAACTATCTCAGTTACCTAAACCCAATAAGTCCGTATTTAAACTAGCATTAATGATTGATAATTTGGCAATACTTTATCCGCAATGCAAAATAGACAATAGACTAAAGCCTGAATTAGTAATTGAAGCGGATAAAAGCCAGCTTGAACAGGTACTGATAAACTTATTCAAAAACTCGGTTGAAGCGATGAGCCATCTGGATGAAAAAGTCATTGCGGTAAATTTTTCGCAAGAAGGCAGTTGGCAGCATATCTCAATTCGAGATTATGGCTCAGGCATTGCTAATTTAGATAATGTTTTTGTGCCCTTTTATACGACAAAACCTCAAGGCAGTGGTATTGGCCTAGCCCTGTGCAGGCAAATAATGTTTAATCATAATGGCTCGATAAAAATAGATAACTACTCAAGTGAATATTCAAGTCACTCTTTAAGTAAGGATCAAAGCATTTCGCAAGATAATCATACAGTGAAGCAGGGAGTTGAAGTGGTGTTATCTCTTCCTATGTTAAGTAAGGGATCGACTGAAATATGATCTCTCTTAGCCTAACGGTTTTATCCTGTGCCACAGATGGTGGTTTGTGTTAGTAATAGATTGAAAGGAAGAAAATCAATGTTCAACCCTTTGGTTATTTCAATACTCGGGCATTTAAGAGAGCAGAATAGTTCTTGCTCCTTGATTGATCTGGTCAACCTTTGTGAAGAGAGGTTACTCTCGCTTATTCAAAAGGGGACTGATCCTCAAATAGTTATTTTCCAAAAGAATTTCTTTGTGATGAACGCCCTATATCAAATTCAGCGCGACATTCAAGCAGAGGGCTTTTTACTCAGCATCTTTCCCTTAGAAATATCTCTGGTGCCTCACCCTGTTGTAACAAAATCTGCCTTGACCACACGCGATACTGATCTGGCCAGCTATTATTTGGATTGGTCGAATTTAGATACAGTTACAGTGGAAGAGGTTGATGAGCTCTTTGCTCATTTTTGGCAAGGTTATCATGCTGTAGATAAACTTGGTGCTGCTCTGACTACATTAGGGCTCAAGCATGATTCACAGTGGGCTGAAATACATCAAGCTTACCAAAGGAAAATTTTTACTAGCCATCCAGATAAGGGCGGTAATGCAAATGATTTTATCGAAATCCGAGAAGCCTACGAAATTTTAAAATTCAGCCACCAGCTAGCTTAACGATATTTTAGCTATATTCTTAGTGAGAAGTAAACTAAGCACTTATGTTATCTATTAAGACATCTATTAATAAAAAGTATAAGTGCTATCATTTACTTTCACTTACTATGACTCAGTAAAAGTTACATTGATTTTATCAGTAGCAGCTACATCAATAATTTTGACGTCACCAATACTTTTTTGTAATTTGGCGGCTGTTTTTGTTGCGCCATTTTTTTCTGCAAAAGCAATAATGTCATCACCATTACACATAACTTTTAAGGCAACAGTTTTTTCCTGTAAACGGTAAGATTTTATTGCAGATTTTAATTTGAATACTTCATTGCTTTGAGCCGCTTTACATACTTTAACTAATGCAGTATCAATAAATGATGGAGTAGCAGCTTCACTTGGTAAGCTAAAAGCCAATGCAGGAACAGCTGTAGCTAATGCGATAAGAGTTGTTTTAATTGTAGTCATAGTATTCTCCAAATGTTTTTATTTTATGAAACATTATTGTTTCATTCATACTAATTATTATTTTTCTTATTAGTAGTTAGACTATTACAAGTGCTGTGCCAATCTTGTTTTTTATATTATCTTGTTGATTATTGGTGATTTTATTTTTGTTTGAAATATAAGTAAATATCATGACATTATATGTCATGCGATTAAGTGGTTAAAATGACCATGTTGATGGTTTAATTAACCACAAAAAAAGTGGAGATTTAAACACCAAGTAGTGATAATGAAAATAAGCATCAAAAAGGTAATTATTGAAGAGAAAGTCATTTTCATCAGATATAGCTGATATCATTCCATAGCCGATCTAATAATTTATCAATTTACTAACTTATCAAAGCAGTCACTAATTTTATGAACGCAAATTCTCTAATCATTCTCGATTTTGAAACAACCGGTCTTTCGCCTGATAATGGTGATAGAGCAATAGAAATAGGTGC
>Ga0209395_1001625_pt1 | contig 31146 bp, 21 predicted proteins | sample GOMGulsemesocosm_3_FD_184635 | JGI IMG/M metagenome (GOLD analysis project Ga0209395, IMG submission 184635) | Methane-oxidizing microbial communities from mesocosms in the Gulf of Mexico - GOM9D Gulf of Mexico (SPAdes) (version 2) | ecosystem: Environmental > Aquatic > Marine > Cold seeps... | reverse complement strand
TTCCAACTTCCAACTTCCAACTTCCAACTTCCAACTTCCATTCAGAATTGGCTCGTTTTGATGTCGTAAGGGGTGTCTTCGTATGCTAGTAGTAAATCACTAGTCACTACCGTTGTTGATATTCAAACCAAATAGCATCTAGTTATGTGGTGCCTGTTCACAAAAGCAAGGTCAGGGGAAAGATGGTGACTCGAAGGAAAGTTGTAAGCTGTCAATGATCATTTCACCAATAGTAGCGCAACTACTGCATGTAATGAATACATAAATAGGAACTCCAGACATCTCAGATAATGCTGTTGTTTTTCTGCGTAAAACACTTAAAATAAGCTCGATCGAACCAGTATGAAACAAGAAGATAGCATAGAATAAAGCCCTGCACGTCCCATAGAAGTGCAGAAAAAACGCCACTAACACTAATTTTTGACTATTCTATGATCTGAAGGTTTCTAAGGTTGTTTGCCCACAGCCTTTTCTATAGAATCGCAAGCCCGTGTTAATTTTGAAATGGAACAACACCTATGTCTGAAGATCTGAATAAAGCAGCCCTTGAATATCATGAGTTTCCTCGTCCAGGTAAAGTCGGTATGGAGCTGACTACGCCCGCTGAAACGGCGCGAGATCTGTCATTAGCATATAGCCCGGGTGTTGCCGAACCCTGTCGTGAAATTGCTAAGGACCCGGAAAATGCCTATAGATACACGGGTAAAGGCAATTTAGTTGCGGTTATTACAGACGGTACTGCTGTCCTTGGGTTAGGTAATCTAGGGCCTTTGGCCTCGAAACCAGTAATGGAAGGTAAATCGCTGTTATTCAAAAGATTTGCCGGAATTAACTCTATCGATTTAGAAGTCGATTCTGAGAGTCCGCAAGCTTTTATTGATACGGTAGCCCGCATTGCCGATACTTTTGGTGGCATCAATTTAGAAGACATTAAAGCACCTGAGTGTTTTGAAATAGAGCGCGCCCTGATTGAGCGATGCAACATTCCGGTCTTTCACGATGATCAGCACGGTACTGCCATAGTGACAGCCGCAGGCATGATTAATGCTCTGGAAATTGCCGGGAAAAAACTTGAAACAGCCACTATCGTCACTTTAGGTGCCGGGGCTGCTGCTGTAGCTTGTATGAAACTGTTGATTAACATGGGCGCTAAAGTAGAAAATATTTACATGCTAGATCGCAAGGGCGTAATTCACTCTGGTCGCGATGATCTAACTACTGAGAAAGCAATTTTTGCCACAGAAACAGATAAGCGTACTTTAGACGATGCTATTGACGGTGCCGATGTCTTTGTCGGTTTGTCAGGACCGAATTTGCTGGCGGCTGATCAGTTGAAAAAAATGGCTGCTAAGCCGATAATTTTTGCCTGCGCTAACCCGGACCCGGAAATCAAACCCGAGTTGGCACACGCCACTCGCGACGATGTTATTATGGCGACAGGCCGTTCAGATTATCCTAACCAAGTGAACAACGTGCTGGGCTTCCCGTTTATCTTTCGCGGTGCTTTAGATGTTCGTGCAACAGTGATCAATGAAGAGATGAAAGCGGCTGCAGTTCGCGCTCTGGCATCCTTAGCTAAAGAGCCCGTACCTGCAGAAGTGCTCAGTGCATACAATTTAGAGTCACTGTCTTTTGGTCCGCAGTATATTATTCCAAAACCCACTGATGAACGTTTGTTGGGAAGATTGTCGCAAGCGGTTGCGCAAGCGGCGATAGATTCGGGTGTGGCGCGTTTGCCGATGCCGAGTAACTACCCGTTGAATTCATTAGCTGATTGTTGATTAGCGATCCCAAAAAAGCCCGGCGAGCCGGGCTTTTTTACGTCTGAATATTGTTAACGCTTTGAGTTCAATTAAGGATTCCTTCCTTAGTTAAACAAATCATCGGTCGTTGTGTCATTGATCTCTTCGCTCTGAGCCGCAAGTCTGCGGGCATCTTCAGATTTTATTATTTCGCTGACTGTTTCTCCTGTACTGCTCTTGGAGCGCAATCCAGTTTTTGCATTAATTCTGACATCTACTAGTCCTGCAGGGCGCTTTAGTGGTGCTTCAGGCCGCTCTGCCAGGGTGTCTTTCATGAAGTCGATCCAGATTGGCAGTGCTGCTGTGCCGCCAAATTCGCGTTTGCCAAGTGGGGATGGGATGTCGTAGCCGACCCAGGCCGTGGCGACTATTTCACTATTGAAACCAGTGAACCAGGCATCGCGCTGTTGATTGGTGGTGCCTGTCTTTCCGGCCATGTCAGAGCGTTGTAGTACCCTAGCTTTGGTCGCAGTACCGCGGCGGATAGTGTCTTTTAAAATGCTGTAAATTACGTAGCCGTCTCTGGCATCTATTACTCTGGGAGCTTCGACATAGCGATCGCTATCTAAGTCGCTGTTTGCAGTGACAACCGTTCTGGGCTTGGCTTGAAAAATACTTACGCCTTTTTGGTTTTGTATTTCGTCAATAAAAAAAGTGTCGACCCGGTAGCCGCCGTTGGCAAAAGGGCCGTAGCCAGCGATTAGATCCACAGGGGTGAGGTCGGCGGCCCCCAGGGACAGTGATAAATTCTGCGGTAGTTGTTCTCTCTTGAAGCCAAATCTGACCAGATAGTCAAGTGCGTTATCTATACCAATTGCGCGCAGTAAACGTATTGAAACTAAGTTGCGTGATTTGTAAAGACCTACCCTTAATCTGGTCGGTCCGTAAAATTTAAGTGACGAGTTCTCCGGGCGCCAGTTAGCCTCTAAAGTATCTCCCTGCAATACTAGTGGTGCATCGTTAATTGTAGTTGCCGCTGTGTAACCTGCTTCTAGTGCCGCACCGTAGATAAAAGGTTTCAAGTTAGAACCCGGTTGTCTGATGGCCTGAGTTGCGCGGTTGAATTTGTTGTGAGTAAAGCTAAAGCCTCCAACTAAGGACAATATTGCCCCATTGTCGGGGTTCATCGCTACCATCGCCCCTTGTACTTTAGGGATTTGGCTAAGGCTCCAATACTGGATTGGCTGTTGCTCATTTGGCTCGAGTTCGCTTTTAATACGCACTAAATCACCGAGCTGCAAAATATCTTTGGCCGCTTTAGGCTTGGGGCCTAGGCTATTAACGTTGATGAATTTCCTTGCCCAGGCGAGCCCGTGCCAGGGGATGACAGCTTGCTCGCCGTTTTTGCGTAATACACTGACTTGTTTTTCATCAATCGCTATCACAAGAGCGGGCTCGATGCCGGCGTGGCTGGTCTCGGCTTTTAGTAACTTTAGCCTCTGCTCAAGGTTTAATTCTATAATGTCCAGTTGTTTTTCGGGGCCCCGGTAACCGTGCCGTTTTACATAGGCAAGCAAGCCATTTTGCACCGCTTTGTTGGCGGATACTTGCATCTTGCTATCCAGTGTAGTGGTGACTGTATAGCCATCGGTGTAAAGTTTGTCACCGTATTGTAAATACAACTTCTTGCGCACCATTTCTGCGACATAAGGGGCGTATAACTCTATTTTTGCAGTGTGGTAATAAGCGCTAACAGCTTGCTGTGTCGCCTGGTCGTGTTCGGCTTGGCTAATGTAGTTCAAGCTGAGCATTCGGCCGAGGATCCAATTGCGGCGGGTAGTTGCTCGCTTGGGGTTAGTGATAGGGTTGAAAGCAGAGGGGGCTTTTGGCAGACCGGCAATCATCGCCAGTTGCGCCAGCGAGATATCGCGGATGTCTTTGCCATAATAGACAAAAGATGCCGCCTGGATGCCGTAAGATCTGTGGCCCAAATAAATTTTATTGACGTAGAGCTCAAAGATTTCTTCTTTGCTGAGCGCGTTTTCGATTTTTAGCGCCAGCAATATTTCGCTAAATTTACGCGAGAAAGACTTTTCCCGGGTCAGGAAAAAGTTTTTAGCTACTTGCATGGTGATTGTGGAGCCGCCTCCTTGTTTCTTGCCCGTAGTCGCCAGTTGTACTACAGCACGGGCCAAACCTTTGATGTCTACCCCGTGGTGTTCAAAGTAGCGAGAGTCCTCGGCGGCTTGCAGTGCTTTGATGAATTTTGCTGGGACTTGCTGAAAACTGATAGGTGTTCTGCGTTTTTCGCCGAATTCTGCGATCAATTTGTGGTCTTTTGAAAGGACTTTTAAAGGTGTTTGAAAGTGTACTTGACGAAGAGACTCCACATCTGGAAGTGAAGGTGAAAAATAAAGGTACAGACCTACCATGCTGACGGTGCCGAGAATCATGCCTAATACAGTCATTGAGAGAATGAATTGGAAGAGCAGTTTTATAGCGCGCATGTAGTTCCTGTATGGCAGAAAATAAAAGGGATATTATATAGATTGCATATATTTTGCACCAGCATCCTTTGGTTAGTTAACCGTCTTATGAGAGAAAACCATCCGAAAAGAGGCTGTTTATAGGTTTTCTGCATTGGAACAATATTGGTGTTATCCGCTACCTGTGTGTTTTAAACTATCTAGTGTTTTCAAATAATTACAGATAGTCGGTGATTTGCGACATTGTGCTTTGATTGTTGAGGGGTTGAGGATAAAAAGCTTTAGTGAACCTGCTATTAATGTTTTAATAACGCTGGAAGTTGCTGCAATTATTATCCAAAGCCCTAAAATAAATTGAGCATATATGCTTAATTAATATAAAAATAAACTACACTTAGGCTGAATAGTCTGGTAACAAAGGGATAGATTAGTTGTTTGGTCTTTTTAATAAAAAAACATCGACTTGGTTAGGTGTGGATATAGGGTCATCAGCGGTAAAGTTGGTTGCTCTTAGTCGCTCTAAACGTACATTGTCTTTAGACTCATATGCAATAGTGGGCCTGCCGGCATCTGCGATTGTTGACGGCCATATGCAAGAGTTGGCTGTGGTAGCAGAAGCTATCGAAAAAGGCGTGAAAATTTGCGGCAATAAACTCAACAACGCCATCACTGCCGTACCATCTTCCGCGGTCATTATTAAGCAGTTAGAGCTCTCAAATGCCTTTTCAGATGCCGAACTAGAAGATCAAATTAAAATTGAAGCTGACCAATTTATTCCCTACCCACTGGATGAAGTGGCCATTGATTTCGAAGTCCAAGGTCCACACCCAACCAATCCAGACCTCAACAGTATTTTACTGGTAGCCTGTCGAGATAATGATGTAATACAGCGTGAGGAGGCAGTGAATTCTGCTGGTTTAAAGTGTGACATTGTTGATGTCGATACTTTTGCTATCGAACGTTTGTTAACCTATGTCAGCAGAGACCATTTGCAAAATGGCGACCTGATAGCCTCCATTGACATCGGTGCCTCGACTATGACTCTTAATGTGCTGCATCAGGGTGATATTATCTATAACCGAGAGCAAGGGTTTGGCAGCAATGAGCTTACTAATGCAATCCATGTGCAGTGTGGTATGTCGGTAGAAGAAGTGGAGCAATCATTCAGGCTCAATGAAATTAGCGTTGAAATTGAAGCGATGCTGATAGAGCCTTTCAGAGATACTGTAGCGCAACAAATATCCAGGGCACTGCAGTTCTACTACTCATCAAATGTGCAAAATCAGCTGTCGAAAATCTATTTAAGCGGTGGCTGTTCTTCTATTAAAGGCCTGGTGGATATTTTAGAAGAAGAAGTGGGAATTCCCGTGGAGCTGACCAACCCTTTTCAAACGATGGATGTGCAGCCGAAAATTAATCGGGATCGGCTAAATAAGGACGCACCAGTGTTGGTGAAGGCCTGTGGCTTGGCATTGAGATTTTTTGACCAATAGGTAAGTTATGGTAAGAGTTAATTTAAGGTCATGGCGTGAAGAGCGCGATGAGCAATTACAAAAGAATTTCTTTACTGGCTTGTTTCTTGCCGTAATTCTGGCGTTATTAGCAGTGTTTGCCGCAGGGGAGTATTACAACGAACAAATTCAGCGACAAGCTGTCAGATCTTCTTTTTTGTCTACAGAAATTAATCAGCTGAAAAACAAACTGAAAGAGATAGAATCATTAAAGAAGCTGAAAGAGAAACGCTTGGCCAGGTTGCAAACAATAAAGAAACTACAAGGTGATCGACCACTAATCGTGCGCTATTTCGACGAGCTGGTAAGAGTGTTGCCGGATGAGTTGCATTATACCTCCCTGACTAGAAGCGGTGATATATTAACCATTAACGGTTTGGCCAGCAGAAATCAGAATGTATCGACACTGATGCGCAATTTAAATGCATCTCTCTGGTTTGGTGAGCCTAATCTGACCACGGTCGGCTCCCAGCAACTAAGTCGCAGCTTCAATCTTAACGTGCAGTTATCCAAGGGGCCAAAAGTTGATTGATGTAATTAAAAACTCCTTCAAAGGCTTTGATGTTAACAATTTAGACCTTGCGACAGCGGGAAGCTGGCCCATTGGGGCTAAAGTTATCTGTTACGTATTGGTGTTTAGCATAGTGCTAGTATTGGGGGCGCATTATTATATCAGCGATAAAGAACAAATTCTCAGTACCGAAATTAGCCGTGAGTTACAGCTAAAAAAACAGTATGCATCAGAGTCTAATAAAGTAGCGAATCTGGCTGGATTGCGTAAACAAATGGCCGACGTAGAAGAGCAGTTTAAAGAAATCAGGCGCCAGTTGCCGACAGAGAAAGAAGTCCCGGGGCTGTTGGAGGATATTACTAACATAGGTATCGAATCCGGGCTGATAATTAATAGTATTGCGCTACAGGCTGAGCGCAAAGAGAGGTATTACATTGAGCTTCCGATTCAAATATCGGCGCAGGGGACTTATCATCAAGTAGGCAGTTTTGTCAGTGGTATCGCGGCAATAAAACGAATAGTGACCTTACATAATTATAGTTTGACGCCAATAGCAGAGGGGCGACTGTCTATTTCCATCACCGCAAAAACATACCGGAATGAAGATGAATAGAGCCTCGATAATGAAAAAACTGCTAGCGATCGCTTTTTTCATGAGCTCTCTCTCGGGCTGTGTCTGGGTAGAAGATACCGCAGATTTACAGCAGTATATCTCCCATGTACAGGGGCGGGACTCCAGGCCAATTAAACCATTGCCTGAGTTTGCTGCCTATGAAGCCTTTGTCTATGAGGGGGCCAGTTTACGGAATCCATTTCTGGAATTGGTGAAATACACTCCCGATGAAGATGACGATGGTCAGCCTACCCAGATTGATTTGGGCAATACTGGAGCTCCTGATAGTGAGCGCTTGAAGGAGTATCTGGAAAGCTTCGCAATTAAAGAATTAACAATGGTCGGAACTATAGCCAAAGGTGTCGATAATATTTGGGCTCTGCTAGTCGATAGCAATGGCGAGATTCACAGAGTGACTGTGGGTGACTATATCGGCTTAGATCATGGTACAGTTCTGAAAGTTGACAGTCAGAAATTAAAATTACTAGAAACAATATCTAATGGTAGGGGGGGCTGGATTACTCGGCCTCGCAGTATCGAACTCGTCGAGTCAAAGGATCCATAGGAATGTCTATATGTTAAGGGCAATAGTTCTCTTGTCAAAAAAGCTTAAACTGCTGGGGCGCTGCAGCAGGTCTGGTTTTATATTCTTATTCGCTATGCTGCTCAGCAATCACGTTCTAGCTGCGGATATCACGCTGTTAAAATTTACTGTGAAGCAAGTCGCCCCTGGCAAACTTGAATTAAAAATGCAATTCGATGCCCCACCGCCTACACCGACAGCCTTTGTGCTTAAAGCACCGGATCGAGTGTTGATAGATTTGTGGGGAGTGGAAAATGGAACGCAAGAAAAAAAATTCCCTATTCATAAAGAGTCACTGCGCTCCCTTGAGCTAGTGCAGGTAAAAGGTCGGCTCAGAGTGGTTGCCAATTTAAATCGACTGACAAACTACAGTACTTATGCTCAAGGCAATGCGCTGTTCATTGAATTGGACGAAAATGAGGTTGTCAGTGAGCCCCAAGAAATTGTCGCAGCAGCTCAGCCGCCAGCATCGGCCCCGGCTAAAGTTGCTGTACCTGAAAAGAAGATGGCTACTATCACTAATGAGCCACTACCTGAGCGCACTCGTGTACAAGGCATTGACTTCGAGAGGGCGCAAAATGGTATTGGTCGGGTAAAAATCCAGTTATCTAATGATAGGGCAGGTATCGAAGTTATTGAGGAGGGGCACAATGTGCTGGTTAACTTAACCGGTGCGGTGTTATCGGATCAGCTCAATAAGCGCCTGGACGTCCAAGATTTTGCCACGCCGGTAATGTTTATTGATGCGTTTTCTCAGGGTCAAAATGCGGGTATATTAATTAAGCCGGGCGCTCTGCCTTACAGGTTTAAATCGTACCAAGTCGGCCGGGAATTGATTGTTGATGTCTGGCCGAAAAAAAGTAATAGAGCCAGTGCCAGCAGTCAGGCTCAGCTCACTAAACGCGCTAAGCAGCGTTTTACCGGGGAGAAGATAGACCTTAACTTTCAAAATGTCAGCATTCGCTCAGTACTGCAGATAATTGCCGAAGTTGCCCAGAAAAACTTAGTTGTTGATGACAGTGTCTCAGGAAACATTACCTTGAGGTTGTTGAATGTGCCCTGGGATCAGGCGCTGGACTTGGTGATGAAAACCCGGGGGTTAGATAAGCGTCTGGTAGGTAATGTGTTGCTGATTGCCCCTGCGGCTAAACTGGCCGAGCGCGAGCGCATCGAGCTGGAAGGTCAGAAGCAAATCGAAGATTTGTCACCAATTGAAACCGAATTTATTCAGATTAACTATCGTAAATCGTCGGAGATGAAAGCGCGTCTTGAAGAGGCGAGTTTAATTACCGAGCGCGGCTTTGTATTGGCCGATGACGCGACTAATGTATTAATGATAAGGGAGACGGCCAGGCAGTTAACGGTTATAGCAAATACCTTAAAAAAGTTTGATATCGCGGTCTCACAAATCATGATCGAAGCTAAGCTAGTGACCGCCAGCAGCGATATCAGTAAAGACTTAGGTGTACGCTGGGGGTTGGGCTACAACGATGGCCGCTATGCAGTTGGCGGCGGCGGCAGCGGTACCATAGGTTTGCCTGGCGGTACTGGAGGGGTTACGGCACCCTTAACTGTCGATCTGGGGGTTACTGCTCAGTCCGCTATCAGGTTGGGTTATATCAGTAGCAATGGCCTGCAGCTAAGTACCGAAATTTCGGCACTACATACCACAGGTAAAGCGGAGATAGTCTCCCAGCCGAAAATAATTACCACCAACGGTAAGCCTGCTAAAATTGAGTCGGGGCAAGAGCTGCCCTATGTAGTCGTCTCTGATGGTACTCCTACGATCGCATTTAAGAATGTAGTGTTATCACTGGAGGTCGTCCCGCAGATAACACCGGGAGATCAAATTTCTCTGGAGCTGAAGCTGACTCAGGATTCAATAGGCGCAGTCTTACCCAACGGTGAGGTCAGTATCAATAAAAATTTCTTAGAAACTTCTGTGGTTGTTAAAGATGGTGATACTATTGTACTCGGTGGTGTTTATAAAAATGAAACAACCGATACAGTTGCCAAGACCCCCTTATTAGGTGATTTGCCGTTAATAGGGGCGCTCTTTCGTCAAAGCAAGAAGAAAGAGTTGAAAAATGAACTGCTTATATTTATAACACCTAAATTAATTAGAGAAAGTCTGAGAGCAAATTAAGGTAAATATTGAACATATTCCTCATAGGTCCAATGGGAGCAGGCAAGAGCACTATAGGGCTGCTTCTCTCCAAAGAACTAAATTCACCTTTCTACGATATAGATAAAGTCATTGAAGAGCGAGCAGGTGCCAACATACCTTGGATATTTGATATTGAAGGGGAGCAGGGCTTCAGGCTGCGCGAAGAGCAGACTATCGAAGAAATAACCCAAATTACCCCGGCGATAGTGGCCACTGGCGGCGGTGCTGTTATCAGCGCTGTGAACAGAGCTAGCTTAAGTTCTAGGGGGCTAGTTATCTATCTGAAAACTACCGTAGAGCAGCAGTTAGAGCGTACTTCTAAAGATAAAAACCGGCCTCTTTTACAAGCCGATTCTCCGCGACAAGTGTTAACGGCGCTGATGAGCGAGCGAGAGCCTCTTTACGATCAGATCAGTGATATAACAATCTTCACCGATAAGCGTCATCCGCGGGCAGTAGCTGCTGATATATTAAAAAAGATTCAACAAAAACTAAGTTTTAGCGACTAATTCAATCGCCTGCAGCAAGACGCATATTCTCGGCCAGTGGTTTTTATGCCCGGTAGCTGTGTTATAAAAATCAGCGCTGTAGCTGTCGGTGCATTTTCAGTGAGTACGCTGGTGTTTTGTTGTGACTAAATACTCAGAGTACGAAACAGTGCTTAAAAGTATTAACTGGAACTAAACGTCAAGATTTGAATTGCAGTTAATAAACTTAATCGCTTCTCGGGCTATTAAAGAGCTGTTCAAGCCGCTACTTTTGTTAGTAAAATTGCTATCTTACTAAGTGCCAGAAAACACAAAACTGAGTAGAAAATCAGATAATTGCAGCAGTTTTGTAGATAATTTAATAGATTGAAAGAAATCTAGTATTGGAGACTTGTAGTGCATTCTTTAACCGTCGAGCTTGGCGAGAGATCTTACCCTATATTTATCGGTAACAATATTCTCTCGGATATTAATTTGTCTGAATATATTGTGGGCCGCCAAGTGCTGATAGTCAGCAACGAGACTATAGCTCCACTGTATATGGCCAAGTTGGATATGCTGCTTACTGATTTTTGTGTTGACCATATTATTCTGCCAGATGGCGAGCAGTACAAGAATTTAGAGCAAGTGAATACGATTTTCGATCAGTTGTTAACCTGTAAGCACAATAGGACAACGACGCTAATCGCGCTAGGCGGTGGCGTTGTCGGTGACATGACGGGCTTTGCTGCTGCCTGCTATCAGCGAGGGGTGAATTTCATCCAAATACCCACCACTATACTGGCGCAGGTCGACTCCTCGGTAGGTGGAAAAACCGGGGTTAATCATCCCCTGGGAAAAAATATGATTGGGGCTTTTTATCAGCCCAATCTGGTGATTGCCGATATTGAGTATTTTCAGAGTTTGCCACAGCGACAAGTTGCAGCGGGAATTGCCGAAATCATTAAATATGGTTTTATCTACGATGCTGACTTTTTTGTCTGGTTAGAGCAAAATATTTCAGCTTTAATGGCAAAAGATGCACAGGCCTTGAGCTATGCGGTTTATCGTTCCTGTCAGATTAAAGCCGAAGTCGTCGCTAAAGATGAAAAGGAAATGGGTATTCGTGCCTGGTTAAATTTTGGTCATACTTTTGGTCACGCTATTGAAACTCATCAAGGCTACGGCAGCTGGTTACACGGAGAAGCCGTGGCGACTGGGATGATGATGGCTGTAGATCTGTCGTGTCGTCTCGGTTGGATAGAGCCAGCATTGCTACAGCGCGCAAAAGATTTGTTAGAGGCTGCACAATTACCTATTTGTGCACCTGAAGATATGACTGTCGACGATTTTTTGATCTTGATGAGTGTCGATAAAAAAGTACTGGATGGCAGTATTAGGTTAGTACTGTTGAAAGAGTTAGGGCAGGCGACAGTAACTGCAGATTTCGATCGCGCTTTACTGCATGAGACATTATCTTTGGGCAAACAATTGGCCCAGCTATGAGTTATTACCTTAGAGGAAAAGTGTAAAGATGTCAGACAATTTATATTTTGAGCCGCCCTCTAGATTGCAGCTGGTCGATAAGCTGGCGCATTTGCTGCGTTTTTCCAATACATTTTTGGTGCTGGCCGGTCCCAGTGGTTCAGGTGTAAGCACAGTAGTTGAGCAACTTCATCATCAAGTGGTGGAAGACGATGTGTATATTCTATCGCTGGATTTAAAAGCCAGTACTAATCTTGATGCGCTTCTGGGTTTACTAAATGGTGCCCTGAATGAACTGGTGAAACCTCAAGCTAACGACTTGGCAAAAGATAAGCTGTCGCTACTGCAGCACAAGATTGAAACTCTGGCAGAATTGCAGCGCAAATTGTTGGTGTCCATAGACAATGCAGATCATTTAACCGAAGAGGCGACTCAGAGCCTAGCTAACTTGCTGGCCGCTAATCAGGGTGAAATTGCGGTTATAATCGCCGGCTCGCAACAGCTGGTTTCAAAAGCTTCAAAGTTGGTGTTGAGTGAAAACCTTGCCGGTAATCTACACACAGAGATTCTAAGTCCCTTTAACAGGGTGGAAGCTGAAGAGTTTATTCAGCTGCGCTTTGTTCGCGGTAGCGATTTCAATCCCCGGCAGCTGTCGGACATCTATCTTAATTCAGAGGGTTATCCGGGTCGAATTACCCAGCTAACCACGCAAATGATTCAAACCGGAAAGATCAAGTTAAACGCCAAGAGCACACTGTTGCCGATGCCTCATATTGTTGGTATTGCTGTGCTGATCACGGCTATCACTGCGGTTTCTTCCTGGCAATATTTTGCAGATGACTCTCTGTTAGATGATGCCGATCAGCAGCTGAGTCGCAATACTCAGGAGTTAGCTTTAGAGATAACCGAAGAGGATAGTGAAGATGGCTCGGTTGATGCCCTGGCCGCTACTCAGGCAGAGACTGCCAGTGCATTAAATAAAGAAATTGAGCAGCTCTCAGTGCGGATTAAAGCACAGGAACTTCTGCTTGAAAAGACCGATAAAGCCGCTCAATTGGCTGTTTCCACTACTGTTAGTGCTACACCTACACCTACACCTACACCTGAGGCGATAATCCCAGAGGTAGCGGATCTGAGCAGTACTGAACAGCCGTCAGAGCAAGTTGCAGCGCCGATAAATGTAGTGCCTGATGTTAATGAACAAAAGGCTGAGTCAGAGCTGGAGAGCGCTGCAGCAACGTTACCAGAAGCTGTAGAAGTTATTGTTCAAGCTGTTGATAAAATTCCACAGCAACAAGCGATTAAAGAGGTGGTTGTCGATGAGCAGATCGCAAATGCAGTGCAAGAACCTGCTGTGCTTAAAGCTGCGGTAAAAGTTGTGAATAATGATCAGCAGATGCCAGTGGTCGTTAAAAAATCTATACAGCCAGCACCGAAAAAAGGCACTGAGAAAACCCTCGATCAGCAGTTGCAGGATTTAACATCACAACTGAAAGCCAGTATAGATCCTGCGTTGTTGAATCGGTCAGCGAAGCCAAAATCTGAAATTCAATCCGGTGTGTTGGTCACTGAAAGCAGCATAGTTAAAAGTAATAATGCCGATGATGCTGTTACCAGTAAGCAACCAAAGGTCCGTTCTGCGGCGGCTAAGAGCATAGTTTCAGAAGAAGTTATTGTCGATGGGGACAGGGCAGCAGCTGCGACCACTGCTAATTTTACGGCAGTAAAGCCAGTGTCTGCTAAAACGGCTAAGACGGTAAATAGTGCAAATTCCAGTGCACTGTTGAATCAAGATCTGATTGTTAAATGGCCAGCCGGCGGCTACACATTGCAATTACTCGGGGCCAGATCCGAAGCCAGTGTGGTTAATTTCTTAAACAAGATGCCTAACTCACAACATATGTATTACTACCAAACAAAATTAAAAAACCGTCCCTGGAATGTTGTTATCTATGGCCAATACCAAAGCCGGTCTGCTGCAAAAACAGCTATTGCAAAGCTCCCTGCTGAATTACGCAAGCTCAATCCCTGGATAAAGAGTATTGCAAGCGTACAAAAATCCATTAAAAAGTAATGTAAAAGAATATTTTTATAGTGAAATCTTCTAAAAAAGACAGATAGTCCGATATATTTTGTCGTATATTGGCCAATTACTTGCATGTAAATTGTTCAAGCCCGCATAGATGTGTACACTAAGCCTCCCCTTTTGACCGAGTTCGCTCGGTCTATAAAAAAATAATAATGCGATAAGGGGTTGATTCTTATGAACTTGTTGAGTGTAGTTGATTTATGAGTATAGGTCTTTATCGCGCGGATGAATTCAAGGATAACTGCGGTTTTGGGTTAATGGCCCACCTTGAAGGACGTGCAAGTCATGAACTGTTAGAAAAAGCCATAGAAGCACTGGTCTGTATGACCCATCGCGGTGGTATTGCCGCCGATGGTAAAACCGGTGATGGATGTGGTCTGTTGTTACAAATTCCGGATACTTTTCTGCGTACAGTAGTCAGTGAGGAGTTTGCCATTACCTTGGGGAAGAAATATGCCGTGGGCATGGTATTTCTATCCTCCAATCCAAGCAAAGCTAAAGCTGCCCGCGAGCTGATGAACAAGGAGCTAGCCGCGCAAAACTTGCAGGTTGTGGCCTGGCGAGTAGTGCCAACTGACGACTCCTGTCTCGGGCCAATTGCCAAAGAATATGAGCCACAAATTGAGCAGGTCTTCGTTGAAACTAAGCAGCTTGACGACCAGCAATTTGCGGTAGATCTTTTTAAGGCCAGGCGCAAGACAGAGATAGCTTTAGAGCATGACTCTGAATTTTATATCTGTACTTTATCCGATAAAGTTATTTCCTATAAAGGCCTGACGATGCCAGCAGACATCGACAGCTATTATCAGGATTTAGCCGACCCGAGATTAGAGACGGCTGTCTGTACTTATCATCAGCGTTTCTCTACTAACACAGCCCCGCGCTGGCCATTGGCGCAGCCTTTCAGACTGTTGGCGCACAATGGCGAGATCAATACCATTGAAGGTAATCGCAGTTGGGCCAAAGCGCGGGCAAAAAAGTTTGCCACGCCGCTAATTGAAAACTTGCATGAGTTGCAGCCGATCGTTAACAGCAGTGGTTCAGATTCATCTTCGATGGATAACATGCTGGAGTTCCTGCTCACTGGGGGAATGGACTTGTATCGTGCCGTGCGAACAATCATTCCGCCTGCCTGGCAGAACGTCGAGACCATGGATACCAGCTTAAGAGCTTTCTATGAGTATAACTCTATGCACATGGAGCCCTGGGACGGTCCAGCTGGAATGGTCATCACTGATGGTCGCTATGCTGTCTGTATGTTGGATCGCAATGGCTTGCGCCCGTCGCGCTGGGTAATCACTAAGCAAGGTTATATTTGTACCGCCTCAGAAATCGGCGTATTTGATTACGCTCCAGAAGATATTGTTGCACAGGGGCGGGTAGGCCCAGGGCAAATCTTAGCTGTAGATACCGCCACTGGCGAGATTCTGCACACCGCGGATGTCGATAACAAACTCAAAGTGCAAAAACCCTACAAAAAGTGGTTGCGCGAAAATGCCCTGCGTATAGAGCAGACCTTTAACTTTACCGAAGAATCACAGTCTTTTCGCAAGATGACGGTTGATGAAGTTAAAACCCATATGAAAATGTTTCAGGTTACTTATGAGGAGCGAGACCAGATCATTCGTCCGCTCGGTGAAACAGGTATGGAAGCAATAGGTTCTATGGGCGATGACAAGCCGATGGCGGTTTTATCTAATACCGAACGCTCTATCTACGACTATTTCAGACAGCAATTTGCGCAAGTGACTAACCCGCCGATTGATCCACTGCGCGAAGCGGTGGTGATGTCTCTGGAAACCTGTATCGGCGCCGAGCTGAACTTGTTTGAAGAGACTCCGGAGCACGCACGGCGTATTATTTTAACCAACCCAGTACTGTCAGCGAGTAAATTCCGCCGTCTGCGCGATAACCAGTTTCAAGGTTTTAGTGTCGCTACGATTGATTTGAATTATGACCCGCAACAGTTATCCCTGGAACAAGCCTTAGTTGCCGCTGTGGATAAAGCGGAAGCAGAAGTGCGCAGTGGCAATGTCATCATTATATTGTCGGATGCACTGCTGCAGTCTGGTTGTATTCCGATTCCAGCGGCAATGGCCACAGGTGCTGTGCATAAGAGGTTGGTGAATACTGGCCTGCGCTGTGATTCCAATATAGTAGTTGAGACCGGTACAGTCAGAGACTCACATCAGTTTGCCGTCTTGTTTGGCTTTGGTGCCACAGCCGTATACCCATACCTTGTCTACAGGGTATTGAGGGACTTATGTAACAGTGGAGAGATCCAACTGGAGCCATTGTCTAGTCAAGAAAACTACCGTAAAGGTATCAATAAAGGCTTGATGAAAATCTTGTCGAAGATGGGTATTTCTACCATCGCCTCCTATCGCGGAGCGCAATTGTTCGAGGCGATCGGGCTGAGCAGTGAAATCATAGATTTGTGCTTTAGCGGAGTGAGTAGTCGTATTCAAGGTGCCAGATTCGAAGATTTTGAAAAAGATCAAAAAAACTTGGCTAAAGAGGCTTGGTTGGCGCGCAAACCAATACGCCCAGGTGGTTTGCTAAAATATAAGTTTGACGGCGAGTACCATGCTTACAACCCCGATGTAGTCACGACTATCCATCAGGCGGTGAAGAGTGGCGACAGTAAAATTTATCAAAAGTACGCTGATCTGGTGAATAACCGCTCGGTGGCGACACTGCGCGATATGCTAAAGCTAAGTGATACTCAACAACCGATAGATCTGGCTGAAGTGGAGCCGGTTGAGGATATCTTCAAGCGTTTTGACTCTGCGGCAATGTCACTCGGAGCGCTATCACCTGAGGCACATGAGGCACTAGCGACCGCCATGAATGAGTTGGGCGGGCGCTCCAATTCAGGTGAAGGCGGAGAAGATCCGGCGCGTCATGGCACCATCAGACGCTCCAAAATCAAACAGATAGCATCAGGGCGCTTTGGCGTCACCCCTGAGTATTTGATCAATGCAGATGTGATGCAGATCAAAGTAGCTCAGGGCGCTAAGCCTGGCGAAGGCGGCCAGCTACCCGGTGCCAAAGTCAACAAATTGATCGCCAGGTTGAGGTTTTCAGTACCCGGCGTCACACTGATCTCTCCACCCCCGCATCACGATATCTATTCAATTGAAGATTTGGCACAGCTGATTTTTGATTTGAAACAGATCAACCCTGAAGGGTTAGTCTCAGTTAAATTAGTTTCCAGACCGGGAGTGGGTACTATTGCCTGCGGTGTCGCCAAGGCCTATGCAGATTTAATCACTATCTCTGGCTACGATGGCGGGACGGCAGCATCGCCGATGACCTCGATCCATCACGCGGGCTCCCCCTGGGAGTTGGGTCTGTCCGATGCGCATCAGTCACTGCGTGGCAACCAGCTGCGCGGTCGTATCAGACTACAGACAGATGGTGGCCTTAAGACCGGCCTAGACGTAATTAAAGGCGCGATTCTCGGTGCTGAAAGCTTTGGCTTTGGCACTATGCCGATGGTGGCATTGGGATGTAAATTTCTGCGCATTTGTCACTTGAACAACTGCGCCACCGGTGTTGCGACACAAAACGAAGAATTGCGAGAGGAATTCTTTCGCGGCACCGTCGCTATGGTGAAAAACTTCTTTACCTTTGTCGCTGAAGAAACCCGTCAGTGGATGGCCTATTTAGGGGTGCGTTCACTGGAGGAATTGGTTGGCCGTGTCGATTTATTAGAAGCGATTGAAGGCAATACCAGCAGGCAGAAGAACTTAGATCTCAGCCCGATTATTAGTGACGGCGGTGTGAGTCCAGATATGCCTCACACTTGTAAGGTCGAGCGCAATGATCCTTACGATGCAGGCGGCTTAAACAGCAAAATGCAGGAAGTGGCGACTGCGGCCATAGAGGCTAAAGCCGGTGGGGATTGGCAATTTGCCATCACCAACTGCGACCGCTCGGTCGGTGCTCGCACATCGGGAGTGATCGCGCGCCACCACGGTGACCGTGGAATGGATGATGCGCCAATCAACTTCAGATTTGTCGGTCATGCCGGGCAATCTTTCGGGGTTTGGAATGCCGGTGGACAGAATATGTACTTAGAAGGTGATGCCAACGATTATGTGGGTAAGGGGATGACCGGTGGAAAAATTGTCATCCGCACTTTCAGTAACGCCGATATGGTCTCAACAGCCATAATTGGTAACACTTGTCTGTATGGTGCCACGGGGGGTAAATTGTTAGTTGCCGGTCGAACAGGTGAGCGATTTGCAGTGCGTAACTCCGGCGTTCACGCCGTTATCGAGGGCGCCGGTGATCACTGTTGTGAATACATGACCGGTGGTTTAGTAGTTGTGTTAGGGCCTACAGGTTATAACTTCGGAGCGGGAATGACCGGTGGTTTCGCCTATGTCTACGATGCCGATAAATCTTTTATCGACAAGTACAACAATGAACTCGTTGAAATACAGAGAATACACACTGAAGTAATGGAAGAGTACAAAAACCACTTGCGCAGTGTGATCAAAGAATTCGCTGAAGAAACAGGCAGTGAGTTGGGTAAAGAGATGTATGTGAATCTAGATGATTACCTACGTCACTTTTGGTTAGTGAAGCCTAAGGCGGCCAGTTTGACCAAATTACTCAACAATATTCGAGTGCGGCCTGAGTAATCTCAAGCTTTGTCTGGAGGCGTGCGCGCCTCTGCCATCAGCGAATTAAAGAGAGCGGCTGAATAATTGCTGCTCCCGAGAGGTAACAAATATGTCAACGCGACTAAATAATGATTTCCTATTTTTGGATCTGTCCCGTAAAGGGCCGGTCAAAGTCGAAGCGGAGCAGCGCAAAGAGCGCTTTGCTGAGATTTACGAGCCTTTCAAGCCCGCTCGTGCCGCTAAGCAATCACACCGCTGTCTGGACTGCGGTAACCCGTATTGTTCATGGAAATGCCCGGTCCACAACCATATCCCAGACTGGCTTAAACTGGTCTCCGAGGGCAATATCATTGAGGCGGTAGAGTTGTCTCATCAAACCAACTCACTGCCGGAAGTCTGTGGTAGGGTTTGCCCACAAGACAGGCTCTGTGAAGGAGCCTGTACCTTAAACGATGGCTTTGGTGCCGTCACTATAGGCTCGGTAGAGAAGTATATTACCGATACAGCTATCGCCATGGGCTGGCAGCCAAACCTGGACAATGTCAGCAAAACTGATAAAAAAGTAGCAGTGATTGGCGCCGGTCCCGCCGGTCTCGCCTGTGCTGATGTGCTAATACGCAACGGTGTCTCTGCGGTGGTTTTTGACCGTCATCCTGAGATAGGCGGACTACTCACTTTTGGTATCCCCGAGTTTAAACTGGAAAAAACGGTGATGCAGCGCCGCCGCGAAATGTTTGAAAAAATGGGTATTGAGTTCAGGCTCAATACCAACGTCGGTACTGATGTACAGATAAGTGACTTATTAGAAGAATACGATGCAGTGTTTCTCGGTATGGGTACTTACACGTACATGAAGGGCGGCTTCCCAGGCGAGCAACTGCAGGGGGTGCACGAGGCGCTACCTTATCTGATCTCCAATGCTAACCATCACTTGGGTTATGAGAAAGATCCTGCTGATTTTATCGACCTGCAGGGGAAAAAGGTTATAGTGTTAGGAGGTGGTGACACCGCCATGGACTGCAACCGCACGGCAATTCGCCAGGGAGCCGAGTCGGTTATCTGTGCCTATCGCAGGGACCGGGCTAATATGCCGGGTTCCAAGAGCGAAGTCGTTAACGCCAAGGAGGAGGGGGTGCAATTTAAGTTCAATCGCCAACCGGTAGAAGTGGTGGGTGAGAACGGTAAAGTCACTGGCCTTAAAGTAGTGCGCACGCAAATGGGTGAGCCCGATGAAAACGGTCGCCAGCGCGCAGAAGTGGTACCTGATTCAGAGCAGATCATTGCAGCTGATGTGATATTGGTCGCCTTTGGCTTTAGACCTAGCCCGGCGCCCTGGATGAGTGATCTGGGCATTAACCTGGAAGACGATGGTCGGGTTATTGCGCTTGAGCGAGGTGATTTTTCCTTTCAGACTTCCAATCCAAAAGTCTTCGCCGGCGGCGATATGGTACGCGGCTCGGACCTAGTCGTCACCGCCATTGCCGAGGGGCGCAAGGCCGCTGAAGGTATCATGGATTATATGCAGGTATAAATCTGGCGAGCGGAGTATCTTCTCTGCTTAAATACAGGGCTAGCCTGCTAGCCCTGTATACGCGAGCCGCCGGCTGCGAGTTGGAAGTCGTAAGTCATAAACTTCCAACTTCCAACTTCCAACTTCCAACTTCCAACTTCCAACTTCCAACTTCCAACTTCCAACTTCCAACTTCCAACTTAACCCATTCTTAGTAATCGACTGACAAATAACAATTAACAGCGCATTTTTGTTGATAAATCGGTAGAATACCGTCCATTAACCTGGACTCAGCTGCAGCTCGTCAATCGTTATCTGACAGCATCCCCGGGGACAAATTTGTAAAATTATCCGAGTAAATAACCAATGTCTGAATTAAAAAATGATCGCTTCTTACGCGCTCTGTTACGTGAAAGCGTAGATGTAACACCTGTGTGGATGATGCGCCAGGCGGGGCGCTATCTTCCTGAGTACAAAGCCACCAGAGCACTAGCGGGGGATTTCTTAAGCTTGTGTAAAAATCGCGAATTGGCATGCGAAGTGACACTGCAGCCACTGGAGCGGTTTGATTTAGATGCCGCCATCCTTTTTTCAGATATATTGACCATCCCGGATGCGATGGATTTAGGTTTGTATTTCGCTGAGGGCGAAGGACCGAAATTTAGGAAAGTGCTGCGTACTGCTGCGGATGTAGAAGCGTTACGGGTACCCAATGCAGCCACAGATTTAGACTACGTGATGAACGCAGTAACAGAAATTCGCAGTGCCCTGTCGGGTCGTGTGCCATTGATTGGCTTCTCTGGTAGTCCCTGGACATTGGCCACTTACATGGTAGAAGGCGGCTCATCTAAAGATTTTCGACACGTGAAGAAAATGATGTACGCTACCCCTGAAGTGATGCATCAACTGTTAGATAAACTGGCTGTTTCGGTGATTGATTATCTTAACCAGCAAATATTGGCAGGCGCCCAGGCGGTGCAGATATTTGATACTTGGGGCGGTGTTTTAAGTGGCGAAATGTACCGGGAGTTCTCGCTGCAATACATGCAAAAAATAGTCGCAGGCTTGATTCGCGAGGCAGACGGTCGCAAAGTACCGGTTATCTTGTTTACTAAAAATGGCGGTCAGTGGTTAGAGCAAATGGCTGCCACTGGTGCCGATGCACTGGGATTGGATTGGACCACTGAACTTGGCGATGCCAGAGGCCGAGTGGGTCAGCAAGTGGCGCTGCAGGGCAATATGGATCCCTCGGTACTCTATGCTTCTCCAGAGCGAATCAGGTCTGAAGTGCAAAATTTATTGCGCAGCTACGGCCCGGGAACCGGCCATATATTCAACCTTGGACACGGCATTCATCAGTTCGCCGATCCAGAGCACGCTAAAGTATTTGTCGATGCAGTGCATGAGTTTAGCGCGCAGTATCATTAACAACATTCGTGGGCAAATGGAATTTGCCCGACCTTCTATAAGATGTATTTATCCAAGGCTAAAGAATGAAAAAATTATCTAAATTATTCGACAAAAACCGCGCTTGGGCAGAGAAAGTAGCCCAGCAGAATCCACATATGCTGGCACAGCAAGTCGCTCAGCAAAACCCCGAGTATTTATGGATAGGTTGTTCCGACAGTAGGGTATCGGCAGACCAGATTATCGATGTCAAACCTGGCGATGTATTTGTCCATCGCAACGTATCCAACTTGGTCATCCATACTGATATGAACTGCCTGTCAGTGCTTGAGTATGCTGTGCACAGCTTGAAGGTTAAGCATATCCTGGTCGTCGGCCACTACGGTTGCGGAGGGGTAAAGGCGGCGATTGAAGGGGTGTCACACGGCTTTATTGATAACTGGCTCTGTCACATCCGCGATATAAAACAGAAACACTGGCGGCAACTCGCCGAGTGTGAAGATGACGTTGCCGAACTAGATTTGCTCTGTGAAATTAACGCTCTGGAACAGGCCTACAATGTTTGCAACACCACTATCGTGCGCAAGGCATGGTCTATAGGGCAAGAGTTATGTGTACATGCCTGGGTCTACAATATGCGCACTGGTTTATTACAAGACCTGAGCTTTACTATTGATAGCCCGGAAGCTTTAGAAGAACATCTAGAAAATGCAATTCAAAAGCTGGCACAACGTTAGCGCTTGTTCAATGTATTAGCGCATCAGTAGCAGGATTATCAATATCCTGCTACTTCCAACTTCCAACTTCCAACTTCCAACTTCCAACTTCCAACTTCCAACTTCCAGCTGACCCTTCGCCCCTATATTCCCCTCAACTCATTCCTTTTTTTACAGCCGCGCTAATTATCCCCGCTGATTGATGGTATATTCGTGCCGAGAATTGGCTAATAGGTTGGAATAATGGCAAAAGTTAAAACTGCATATGTCTGTGGTGATTGTGGTGCAGATTACCCTAAGTGGCAGGGGCAGTGCTCCGCCTGTAAAGAGTGGAACACTGTCACTGAAGTCAGGTTGGGGGCAGCCGAGGCGCAAGCTAAGCCCAGATATGACGGTTATGTAGGCAAGACCACTGACAGGGTAATTAACCTGGCCGCGGTCGATTTGTCTGAAATGCCGCGTTTAAGCAGTGGCAGTGCCGAGTTGGACCGGGTCTTAGGTGGTGGTCTGGTTCCGGGGTCTGCGATTCTGATTGGCGGGCATCCGGGCGCCGGGAAAAGTACGCTATTACTACAGGTCATGTCTTCGATGGCGGACACTGTGCCGGCGCTCTATGTGACCGGTGAAGAGTCGCTGCAGCAAGTGGCAATGCGTGCCAATCGGTTAAAATTGCAGCCACAACAGTTAAATATGCTCTCGGAAACCAGTGTTGAAGCTATCTGTCTGGCCGCTACCCAGCTAAAACCAAAAGTGATAGTGATAGACTCGATCCAGGTAATGCACATGTCCGAGGTGACCTCGGCGCCGGGGTCTGTGTCGCAAGTGCGAGAATCCGCAGCAGAGCTTACCCGCTTCGCCAAGCAGACCGGCACTATTTTATTTTTAGTCGGTCACGTGACTAAAGACGGATCTCTAGCTGGGCCTAAAGTGCTGGAGCATATCATCGATTGCTCGCTACAGCTGGAGGGTTCGGCAGATAGTCGTTTCCGTACTTTGCGCAGTCATAAAAACCGCTTCGGTGCGGTCAATGAATTGGGCGTGTTTGCGATGCTCGAAGCCGGTCTAAAAGAGGTGAAAAACCCCAGTTCGATTTTTCTAAGTCGCGGCGAGCAGCCCAGCCCGGGCAGTGTAGTGATGGTAGTCTGGGAGGGTACCAGGCCGCTACTGGTTGAGATTCAGGCGCTGGTAGATGAATCGCACATGAGCAACCCCCGGCGAGTCACTGTAGGGTTGGATAGTAACAGGCTGGCGATGTTGCTGGCGGTGCTGCACCGCCACGGCGGATTGCACATGGGGGACCAGGACGTGTTTGTGAACGTGGTGGGCGGTGTCAAAGTGCTGGAAACCAGTGCTGATTTAGCCCTGCTGCTGGCAGTGGTTTCCAGTTTTAAAAACCAAGTATTAGATCAGGATTTGATGGTGATTGGTGAGGTTGGCTTGTCGGGTGAAATACGGCCTGTTCCCAATGGTCAGGAGCGCATCAGGGAAGCGGCCAAACACGGTTTCAAACGCGCCATTGTGCCCAGGGGGAATGTGCCAAAAGGAGGTGTCCCAGGCATGCAAGTTATCGGTGTGCAAAAATTGACCGATGCTCTGGATGCAATATAATTGCAGTTTTTTATCCGCTGCTAATTTGTTCTGCGGGTTATGCTTTAACTGAGCCCTGTGCCAGCTGGTGCAGCTCTCTTTCGATTAACTTGGCATCTCCCAAATTAAGCTCAAGCAGCCTGCGCAAGTGTCCGGTACTTTCCAGGTCAATATTTTCCAATTGAAAATGCAGCAAGTCGTGCTCGCGCTTAACCAGTATAGCCAGTATATCAATCTTGGTATCGACACCTAATAACTCTATTGAAATGCTGGCATTTTGACCTTGCTTGATGCCGATAGCAGCAGATGCTTGAATTAAAGCGCCGGTAAGGCAGATATCAACCAGCTCGGCCCGGTAGGTAACACGGTTAAAATCTATAGTGCAGTGGCCGTCAAATTCAATTCTAGAATAGTGGCGACGCTCTTGGTCTTTAACGATCAAAATAAACTCCTTGAAAAAATAATCTTGTATTAACTAGTCCATAAGTTCAGATTAAATTTAACTCTGTATTGACTATATCACTAATTTTGATTTTTGCACTAAAGCTGTGCTGGCAATACAGAAAATACAAATCATTTTGCCCAATTGGTTATGAAGAGGCTGGCTGTTATGATTTTGCAGCAGGGCATTACAGAGGGGTTATGTAAAACAACAGCGCTCAACGGGTGAGCGCTGCCTTAGAGTTGTGCTTATCCTATACGTTTGTACTTAATCCGCTCCGGCTGATGATCTTTGCCATGACGCTTCTTATAGTCTTCTGCATATTCAGTATAGTTGCCCTCGAAGAAGTTAACTTTGGACTCTCCCTCATAGGCAATCATGTGGGTACAAATCCTATCCAGGAACCAGCGATCGTGAGAGATAACCACCGCACAGCCAGGGAAAGCCAAAAGTGCCTCCTCCAGTGCGCGCAATGTCTCGATGTCCAAATCGTTGGTCGGCTCATCGAGTAATAGCACATTGCCGCCACTTTTAATCAATTTGGCTAAATGTAAGCGGTTGCGCTCACCACCGGATAAATCACCAACACGTTTTTGCTGATCAGATCCCTTAAAGTTAAAGCGACCACAGTAGGCGCGCGAAGGAGTGGTGTAGTTACCTATAGTAATCACATCTTGGCCGTCAGAAAGCTCTTCCCAAACCGTTTTGTCGTCGTTTAGGTTACGGCTCTGATCGACATAAGACAGCTGTACTGAATCGCCTAATATGATCTTTCCGCTGTCGAGGGTCTCTTCACCGATAATCATTTTAAATAATGTAGATTTACCGGCGCCGTTACCGCCGATAATGCCGACAATAGCGCCCTGTGGGATAGTGATATTCAGGTCTTCAAATAATAGCTTGTCGCCGAAAGATTTGCTGGCGTTGCTGATCTCTATCACTTGAGTGCCCAAGCGAGGGCCAGGTGGAATATACAGGTCTTGTGTCTCGTTGCGTTTTTGGAACTCTTTAGAGCTCATCTCAGCAAATTGACGCAAGCGAGCCTTAGATTTGGCCTGACGACCTTTCTGACCTTGCTTGACCCACTCTAGCTCAGAGGCAACCGCCTTGTTGTGCGCGGCTTCCGACTTAGCTTCCTGGGCTAAGCGCTGGTCTTTCTGCTCCAGCCATGAAGAGTAATTGCCCTCGTAGGGAATTCCCTGGCCACGGTCGAGTTCCAGTATCCAACCAGCGGCGTTATCCAGGAAGTATCTATCGTGAGTAATAGCCACAACGGTGCCTGTATACTCTTTTAAGAAGCGCTCAATCCAAGCTACTGACTCTGCATCCAAATGGTTGGTTGGTTCATCCAACAGCAGCATGTCCGGCTTGTCCAATAATAGCCGACAAAGCGCTACCCGGCGGCGCTCGCCCCCAGACAAATGTTTAACTTCTGCTTCCCAAGGTGGTAGGCGCATCGCGTCGGCGGCGCGCTCCAGCATGATTGCTAAGTTGTGCCCGTCTTTAGCTTCAATTAAATTCTCGAACCGCGCCTGTTGTTTGGCCAGTTCATCAAAGTCCGCATCAGGTTCCGCGTAGGCTGCATACACAGCATCTAAGCCAGCCAGTGCCTCTTTAACATCGGCTACTGATTCTTCTATGACCTCTTTGACGGTTTTCGTTTCGTCCAGTTGCGGTTCCTGGGGTAAATAACCTACTTTAATGCCAGGCATAGGCTGAGCTTCACCGATGATCTCAGTGTCCAAGCCCGCCATGATGCGCAACAAGGTAGATTTACCAGAGCCGTTAAGGCCCAGTACGCCGATTTTGGCACCGGGGAAAAAATGACAGAGAGATGTCTTTTAGGATTTGACGCTTGGGTGGCACAATTTTGCCCACTCGATTCATGCTGTATACGTATTGAGCCATTTTTTTTCAGCCTAAAGTTGTTAGTTAGGTTTAAGCCTGAGGGCTAAAACGCTGTTCTAAGTAATTAATAATGTCTTGGGACTCGTACATCCAGGTGATGCTGCCGTCCTGTTCTTCAATGCGCAGGCACGGCGTTTTAATACGTCCGCCATGCTCTTCAAGTTCAGAGCGGAACTGTTGGTTTTTCTTGGCATCGCGCAGTTCTATATCCAGCGACAAACGTTTCATAGAGCGACGAACTTTGACGCAAAAAGGGCAGGCCAGAAATTGGTATAGAGATAGCTTGGAAGTTTCGCCATTGATTTGTAGTTGGGCATCAGTGTTTCTGGTTAAGCCCTTTGGAGTGGTTAAAAAATCAATAGTGAGAATAATACGGCCCAATAGCCAGCGAATAACTTTCATCTTTTTTCCTGTAATAGAAGGGCATGTGAACAAATTAACCGGCTTGGCTTGTTCACATGTTCCAAAGTGGTCAGCGCAATGCAATGTACCACTTAGATTAAATACTGGCGGCCATTTTAGCGTAAATAGTCAAGTGGATATATCTTTTCGTCAAGTGTTTCTCTGGCAATAGCCTAAAGTAGCTACACCGACGTAGCGGCTACGAGCTAAAAAATGTTTAGTCGCACGACTTAAATACCGCTTTAAGACATTTATCTGACTTATTACAGCTGTGTGGTAACAAGCCTTTAAAATATGTCAAAAAGCGACTTATTCTGTCGAGATTAGTGTTAAGTCACGTCATCTACTGGGTATAATATGCAGCCTAAATATTGCTCGGCATAATTGCTGTCAAATTTAAGTTTGTTTTACTCTTATTATTAAGCACTGAGCGCAGTGCAGATTCACTAGGGGATCGCTATGTTTAGCAAAGATATGTCAATTGAAGATTACGATAAGGATTTATGGGCAGCAATGTGTTCTGAGGAACAACGTCAAGAGGAACATATTGAGCTGATTGCATCTGAAAACTACACTAGCCCTAGAGTAATGCAGGCACAAGGTTCTGGTTTAACCAATAAATATGCAGAGGGATATCCAGCAAAGCGCTATTACGGTGGTTGCGAATACGTGGACATCGTTGAGCAGTTGGCGATCGATCGTGCTAACGAATTATTTGGCACAAGCTTTGCCAACGTACAGCCACACTCGGGCTCTCAGGCAAATGCGGCTGTTTATATGGCGCTTTGTAAGCCGGGCGATACAGTACTGGGTATGTCTCTGGCGCACGGCGGTCACTTAACTCACGGCGCGACAGTGTCTTTCTCGGGCCGTATCTATAACGCTATTCAGTATGGACTGCATCCAGAGACTGGCGTAATAGACTACGACGATGTTGAGCGTTTAGCGCTAGAGCACAAACCGAAAATGATTGTTGCAGGTTTCTCAGCTTACTCACAAATCGTCGACTGGAAGCGTTTTAGAGAGATTGCCGATAAAGTCGGCGCCTACCTATTTGTTGATATGGCGCACGTGGCCGGTCTGGTAGCGGCAGGTGTTTATCCGAGCCCGGTAGAATTTGCCGATGTAGTGACTACTACCACGCACAAAACCTTAGGTGGACCGCGCGGTGGCTTGATCCTGTCTAACAACGCCGATGAAGCGCTGGTTAAGAAACTTAACTTTGCGGTATTCCCGGAGTCACAGGGCGGTCCGTTAATGCACGTAATTGCCGCGAAAGCAGTATGTTTTAAAGAGGCGATGGAACCCGGCTACACTGAATACCAAAAGCAGGTAGTGGTGAATGCCAAGAAGATGGCAGAAGTCTTCATTGAGCGCGGCATCAATGTCGTGTCCGGCGGAACTGAAAACCATTTATTCCTGGTTGACCTTATCGGTAAAGATTACTCCGGAAAAGATGCCGACGCCGCTCTTGGGCGTGCGAATATCACCGTCAATAAGAACTCAGTTCCCAACGACCCGCGCTCTCCTTTCGTGACCTCTGGTCTGCGTATAGGTTCTCCGGCTATTACCCGTCGCGGTTTTAAAGAGCAAGATGCGGCACAGTTGACTCATTGGGTCTGCGACGTATTAGATAACATGGGCGATGATTCTGTGATTGAACGTGTTAAGCAGCAAGTGATCGAAATTTGCACCCGCTTGCCTGTTTATAAGTAAGTTTTAAGTATGTTTTAAGTAAGAAAAAAGCGCTCTGATGAGCGCTTTTTTTTGGCTGTTTTTTTCTCAAAGCCTCTTGTTTGCTCGCTTTGGTGCTCGCTTGTGTGGCTGATCAGCTACATAAAGTAATTTATCTGATTCACTCGGGGCTTCAGTTTTTTAGGTGGATGCTGCAGCGTTCTAGTGTTTTATTCTAAAAAAAACGGTTTTGATAGCAAAATTATGCAAAATGCCCCGAGCTTAATAATAACTCCTAGACATTACAGTATTGTGAAATTATCATGCGAGCGCATTTTTGCAGGCCTGATTTGAGCAGGTCAAAAAACCTTTGGAAAAAATTATGAAAAAAATAAAATTAATAATTGCCAGTTTGATGATGGCATTTACCAGCAGCGTGTTTGCTGAGACAGAAACTAGCGCTTTTGCTAGCGGCGTCGCAGCCTTTAGTAAATCAGTTGACGGCTTCTTTAATGAATACACTGGTGGATTTGTCTCCGGCGTATTTTATAGTGTTCCCGTTGGCGATGCAGCGTTCCCATTAATTGTAGGTTGGTTACTGCTAGCAGCGATTATTTTCACTTGCTACTTCGGCTTCATTCAGGTCAGACGCTCCAGGCTGGCTATCGACATAGTCCGTGGTAAATATTCAGACCCAAAAGAAAAGCAAGAGGGCGAAGTCTCTCATTTTCAGGCTCTGACTACCGCTTTGTCCGGTACAGTGGGGCTGGGCAATATCGCAGGTGTCGGCGCGGCGTTAGCTATCGGTGGACCAGGTGCAACATTCTGGATGATCTTGTGTGGTCTACTGGGGATGGCTTCAAAATTCTGTGAGTGTACCTTAGGTGTTAAATACCGCACGATTTTGCCATCGGGTGCTGTTTCAGGTGGTCCAATGTACTACCTGCGTGACGGTTTGGCCGAGTTAGGTTTTGCCGGTCTAGGAAAGGTACTGGCGATAGGTTTCGCGCTAATGTGTATCTTGGGCTCTTTTGGTGGCGGTAACATGTTCCAGGCCAATCAGGCGCATGCGATGTTAACTTATGCATTTGACGTACCTGCTGAATACGGCATTTTCACTGGTGTAGTGCTAGCGAGCTTAGTGTTTGCTGTTATTGTTGGCGGTATGCCTTCAATCGCTGCTGTGACTGAGAAAGTAGTACCTTGGATGGCTACTCTTTACGTGGGAATGGCTGTTATCGTTATCGGTGCCAATATCGATCAGGTAGGCGCTGCATTTGCTGCAATATTTGATGGTGCTTTCACGGGTGCCGGTGTTGTCGGTGGTTTTATCGGTGCACTGATTCAGGGGTTGAAGCGCGCCACTTTCTCTAACGAAGCCGGTATTGGTTCCGCTGCTATCGCTCACTCAGCGGTTAAGACCAAAGAGCCAGTAACTGAAGGTCTGGTTTCTCTGTTAGAGCCATTCATCGATACTGTTATTATCTGTACTATGACGGCATTAGTTATCACTATTGCCGGTTTAAATACCGCCCCTTACGGTCAGGGCATTGGCTTAACAGGTGTTACGCTAACAGCCGCTTCTTTCACTGAAACTGCTGATATCTTCAAATACTTATTGGCATTGGCTGTGATCTTGTTTGCTTTCTCTACGATGATTTCCTGGTCGTACTACGGGCTAAAGGCTTGGACGTATCTGTTTGGTGAGGGTAGCCGTGCTGAATTGTTCTTTAAGCTGTTATTCTGCTTCTTCGTTGTGGTCGGGGCTACCATTCAGTTTGGTGCGGTCATCGATTTCTCTGATGCCGCTATTTTCGCAATGTCTATCTTCAATATCATCGGTCTGTACTTCTTGATGCCTGTTGTTAAGCGTGAGCTAAACTTGTTCATGGCAAAAATAGAATCGGGTGAAATTAAGAAGTTCGAAGATGATGTGGCGGGAACCCCTGTTACTAGTAAGTAATAGCATCTGAGTTTATATTTATTGGGTTCAGCAATAAGTGAATAAAAACCCGCAGCAGCGGGTTTTTCTGTCTTTAGCTGTCTGCAAGTCATCGCTATTTCGCAGATGTTTTGAGTGTTAGAGGCAGTGATGGTATTTCTACCCTCTTAGACTTAACTGGGGTACAATGTCGCGCTATATCGGCCTGTTTTTATCAGGGCCGCAGTTTTGATTCTATAGATAAGCTCTATCCAATTGAAATGTATAACAATACGCTCTTTTTGACAGGATTTTATAATGCATTGTCCCTATTGCACCGCCGTAGACACTAAAGTTGTCGATTCTCGATTGGTCGCTGAAGGACAACAAGTTCGCCGTCGTCGCGAATGTACTTCCTGTCATGAACGTTATACTACCTACGAAACAGCCGAGCTGTTGATGCCTCGGTTACTTAAATCTGACGGCTCAACCCAACCTTTTGATGAGCAAAAATTACGCGCTGGCATCCAACGAGCACTGGAAAAAAGACCTGTGGGCGTAGAGGAAATTGAGGCTCTGGTCAATCGTATAAAACAACAGATTCGCTCATCCGGAGATCGCGAGGTAGCGGCCAGACTCTTGGGTGAGGAAGTGATGTCTGAGTTGCGCAAGTTAGATCAAGTCGCTTTTGTGCGGTTTGCCTCAGTGTATCGAAGCTTTGAAGATATCAGTGAGTTTAAGGCAGAAATCGATAAATTAACCGATTTCTGTGAAAGTAATAACAACGATTAGTATGGAAAACTTCAGCGATAAAGATAGCCAGTTTATGGCGTTGGCGATTCAACAGGCGCGACGCGGCATTTACACGACCAGGCCTAATCCAAATGTCGGTTGTGTGATTGTTAAAGAAGGGCAGTTGTTGAGCAGCGGTTTTCATTTGCAGGCAGGCCTTGGCCATGCCGAAGTTAACGCTCTGCAAAGTTTACAGCAAAGCCACAGCGCCGAGCGCGCAGCTCAGCTGCTGCGTGGTGCTACTGTGTATGTGACTCTAGAGCCCTGCAGTCATCAGGGCCGAACCGGCTCCTGCGCCAGAGCATTGATCAAAGCTAAAGTTGCTCGGGTCGTCTGCGCCATGAGCGACCCCAACCCGCTGGTGGCAGGTTCAGGTTTTAGATTACTGCGAGAGGCGGGGATAGAAGTTGCAGTGGGTTTGATGGCCGAGCAGGCGCAGGCCCCTAACTTAGGTTTTTGCCAGCGTATGACAGTGCAAATGCCCCGGGTTAATATAAAA
>Ga0209395_1001622_pt1 | contig 31157 bp, 36 predicted proteins | sample GOMGulsemesocosm_3_FD_184635 | JGI IMG/M metagenome (GOLD analysis project Ga0209395, IMG submission 184635) | Methane-oxidizing microbial communities from mesocosms in the Gulf of Mexico - GOM9D Gulf of Mexico (SPAdes) (version 2) | ecosystem: Environmental > Aquatic > Marine > Cold seeps... | reverse complement strand
TAGCTAAAGGCGGTGTCACGGTATTGGCTCGTGCAAAAAATTCTTCTTCTTATGCCAAACTCAATCATTGGCAAGACTTAGTTATCAGTAAATCAGCGACCGATACTTCGCGCCATTTTGGCTCGCGTATAGCATTTGATGGTGCCGAGCACGTATTTTTCTCAATAGGCGATCGCGGTGTACGTGACAACGCTCAAAACACCTTAAATCATGCCGGAGCTATCCTTAGATTAAATTTAGATGGCAGTGTACCTAAAGATAATCCTTTTATTGGCCAAAAGGGTTACTTGCCGGAAATCTATAGTTATGGGCATCGTAATCCTCAAGGTCTGGCATTTGATAGAGCAACTAAACAGCTATGGGCAATAGAGCATGGGCCGCGCGGGGGTGATGAAATTAATTTAGTTTTGGCCGGTAAAAACTATGGCTGGCCAATAACCTCCCATGGTAAAGAATATTGGGGGCCAATAGGGGTGGGTGAAGGACAGACAAAAGTCGGGATTGAAGCCCCTAAAAAGGTCTATATTCCTTCAATAGCTCCATCGAGCTTATTATTGTATCAAGGTGCTGCATTTAAAAAATGGCAAGGTGATTTGTTAGCGGGAGCGCTAAAGCTTACACATATCAATCATATGCAATTAAAGGCCGGTGAACCGGTTAACGAACGTCGTTACTTAGAAAGTCATGGCCAGCGAATTCGCAATATCATTAGTGATGAACAAGGACGACTAATCATAGCGACTGATAGTGGTGGTATTTTAAGGTTATCACCTTTGTAGTAGAGAGTAATAAAAAAAGAGCATTCATAAACGCGCTCAGCCGCTCAATGCTATTTTGCGTTTAGCGATCTCCCGTAGAAAATTTTCGCATGGGTCTCTCGAGATGGTTTTATCACAATTAATCATTAGTGAATTAAATCGGTAGAGGGTGTGCTGTATATATTTGAGTAAACAAAGTAGGAGGCTTGTGGGCCAAACACTTAATTATTACGAAAATTCAGAATTTGGCCGTAGAGCCTGACCCTTCTCGTTCCCACTAAATTATTACCTCAAAAGAACAGAAAATCGGTCTCAAACAGACTTTTTTCCGCTACCATCGGTCAAGCTTGAAAATTCATAGCGTAAAGTTTTTTAATTATCCTGTTAGTGTGAGTCTATTATGTCTGTCGTTACCTATTCTTTAGAAATGCTAAATGTGAATGCCTTGAATGAGAAACCTAAACCGCAAGATTTAACTGTGGTTGAGGCCGAAGTTAAAGAGTTTCGTTTTAATCGTTATCTCTATCAGCTAGTGGGTGAGAGCTGGGGTTGGACTGATAAGTTAGAACATAGTGATGAACAGTGGCAAGAATACGCAAATAGTGAAAGTTTACGTACTTGGGTTGGCTATTATCAAGGATCAATTGCCGGTTATTTTGAGTTAAAAACGCAAACCGCTGGCAATGTTGAACTTGCCTATTTTGGTTTAGCGCCGCAATTTATCGGCAAAGGCCTAGGCGGTTATCTACTGAGCAAAGCGATTAAATCTGCTTGGTCAATGGAGGGAGTAAAAAGGGTGTGGGTACATACTTGCTCACTCGATCATCCCAGTGCATTGGCTAACTATCAGGCGAGAGGTTTTGAAATTTACGCTAAGACGACGGATTAAACGTCCTTATTACGAGTGTTTAATTGAGGCCAACCCTATTCGTTGGCTTTTAGTTGGTTAAATAATACTGTTTTGGCATTGTTCAAAATCGACAATTGTAATTGTTCATCGGACAACGTTCTAGCGACAGAGACTGCCCCTATCATGCTGGTCATAATTTGCTGCGCTAATGCACTTGGGTTTTTCAAGTCAAGTTGCTCTAACTGCTTCGCCATTGAACTCAGCATGCTCTGCAGTGTTTGCTGGTAAACTTCACGTACTGCAGGCTCTGAATGTGCAACATCAGTCACTAAAAATGCCAGCGGGCAAGGGGAACCCAGTTGATTGACGTGACCTAAACTTAAGTAGCTCTCAATCAAATATTTAAAATCGGAAAGTTGGCTAATATTGTGTTGCTCACGCGTCCACAGAGAATGTACAGCGGCGTGTTTTATCGCCTGCGCATACAACATGCTTTTTGATTTGAAATGCGCATAAAAAGCACCGTGCGTCATATTCGCTTGCTTCATCACTTGGGCAACACTGATTTTATCAAAGCCGAAACGACAAAATAAATCGACAGCCGCCGCTAATATTCGCTCTTGAGAATGTTGTTTATGTTCGATGGAGTAGGGCATTGCTATCCTTATTGGCTCGCTTTTAGTACTGACTATTTTCCCTGTATTTGGCGGTTAGGTCTAGTGTTAGTAATGACGTTGTTTTGGTTATTGGGAAATTTGATATTATTGCGTTCCCATGGCTTCACCAACTGCCTCCCGCTAGCCGAAAAGATTCTTATTTTCCGCATTTTTAATAAGCGTATAAAAGGGCATGACTTATTGAAATATAATGCTAATATCGGATTAACTTGAAAGAACAAAAATAGGATTGGCGGAAAGTTACTGTATTTAAGCATGGAATTTTTCCTCTTACTAAGTTGTTATGAGTCATTCAATATCGAGGTTTAAATGGTCACTGGTAGTTGTTTATGCGGTAATGTTAAATACGAAATATCAGGTAGAATAGGCGATATAGTTCATTGTCACTGCAAAACTTGTCGTAAGGCTCATGGCTCTGCATTCTCAAGCGTTGCAGACGTCCAAGAAAGTTCTTTTAAGTTGTTCGCAGATGTGAAGTTAGGTTGTTATGAGTCATCTCCCGGTAAAAATAGATTTTTTTGTCCGGTTTGTGCAACGCAGCTATACGCAAAAAGAGTCGGAACTGAACATATTATTTTACGTTTAGGTTCTTTAGATGACGATCCTAAATCTAAAGAAATAAATCATATTTGGGTTTCTCAAAAGGCTAGTTGGTACTCATTAGAGAGTAAGTTACCAAAGCACCTTGAATTTGATTAAACATCGCAACAGGCTCAGTCAATCTTATAACTGTTTGCCTCGCCACAATAAATAATAAATTTAATCAAAAGGAAATACACCGTTGAAGCTGGACATAACCCGTAAAGACATACTATCAGATGAAGAGCAACATACCCTTTGGGATGGAATTGAAGACTTTACACAACCAATAGTTGGCGATACAGGCCGCCATGAACTCTCTTTTTTGCTGCATAATGAAAGTGGTCAATTGGTGGGGGGAATTCAAGGGAATTACGACAACTTTGGTTGGTTATGGATTGATTCTTTGTGGGTCTCGAAAACCGCCAGGGGGCAAGGTTTTGGGGTTCATTTGCTGAATAAAATAGAAGGTGTTGCCGTCGAAAATGGTTGTAAGTACTCGCATTTAACCAGCTTTAGTTACCAAGCCGCCGACTTTTATATTAAACAAGGTTATGAGGTTTTTGGTGAGCTTGAAAACTATTCCAAAGGGCATAGTCGCTTTTGGTTAAAAAAAGAGATAGTGACTAATAACGTATAACTCATTATCAGAGTCGTTATTCGAACCCTTGTTCTTTTATTAAAGGCTAGATTTACTGCGAAATATTTACGTTGCTTCAATGGCGACGTTTAAAACTTTTACCTGTTAGCTTGTAAAATGTTGGTCTAGAAAAATACTTGTCAATTTTTCGGTTGCCACTGGTTTTTAAAATTCTGTATCTTACTTTTTTACTTAAGAAGGAAGGTCATATGAATTTCAAAGAGCTAAATCAACAGCGTGAAGCTGTCATTATTGGTAATGTCTGGGATGTCGCCAGCGCTTGTATCGCAGAGCAAGCAGCTTACCAAGCCATTGGTACATCAAGTGCTGCAATTGCATCAACAAAGGGCTTAGCAGATGGGGAGTTAGTCCCGTTCGAAGCGCTTTTGATTATCGTCAAAGACATTGTTAGACATACCTCGCTACCTGTTACCGTCGATATAGAGGGGGGATATAGTCGTAACCCTGTTCAGATTGTTAAGCACATTATAGCGTTGGCCGAAGCGGGGGTTAAAGGTGTGAATATTGAAGATAGTGTGGTTGATGGGGAAAGAGTATTATTAGACCCTTACGTATTTTCTGAGCTTATCGGTGATATTAAAAAAGCGTTGAATAAAGGCAATATAAATATGTTTATCAATGTTCGCACTGATACTTTTCTCCTTGGTGTCAGCGATGTGATGATGGAGACAAAGCAACGGATTAAACTTTATGAAAAATCTGGAGCCGATGGAATATTTGTCCCATGCATTGAGCGCGAACAAGACATCAGTGCTATCGTTACTAGCACTCACTTACCTTTGAACGTTATGTGTATGCCAAATTTGCCGAGTTTCGATCGATTAAATGATTTGGGAGTCAAGCGGATTAGCATGGGCAATTTTGTATATGATCAGATGATGTCGGTGTTTCAGCAAACGCTTAAAAGTATCATTAAAGATCAATCATTCAGAGCCGTTTTTTAATATGATTGTCTCAAATCCTTCAAAAATAAAAGCCTACTATGAAGCTCTTATAGAGAGAAACTCTGAGTTCGTAGGAATTTTCTACGTTTGTGTTAAAACCACCAATGTTTTTTGCATTTCTATCTGTAGAGCAAGAAAGCCAAAGTTTGAAAATGTGGTGTTTTATACAACATTCAAAGATGCTCTTAATGCGGGCTTCAGACCTTGCAAAATATGCAAGCCGACTGAAAATTCTAATGAAGCTCCTGAGCAAGTGCAGGTTGCTATGCAGCTGGTAAGAGATAATCCAAAAGTTAAAATTTCCGACGCCCAGCTTAGAGTCGAAAGTATTAGTCCTGAGTATATCAGACGTTGGTTTAAGTCTCATTTTGCTATGACATTTCAAGGCTATCAAAGAATGTACCGCATCAATAATGCACTCACAGAGTTAAAACACGGTAAAAAGTCAATGGAAACTGCTTTTGATACTGGTTATGACTCGCTAAGTGGCTTTGGATATACTTACAAAAAACTGGTCGGCGGGTCACCAAAAGACAGTATTAGTCAGCAAGTTATTGTGATTAATAGATTAACGACTCCATTAGGGCCAATGTTTATCTGCGCAACAGATAAAGGTATTTGTCTGTTAGAGTTTATAGATAGGGTGCGCCTTGAAACGGAATTTAAAGACATTCAGAGATTGTTAAAAGCGCGTATTATCGCGGGGGAAAACGCGCATATAAAACAGGCTAAAAAAGAGCTGAAGGAATACTTTGAAGGTGAACGCATAGTGTTCAGCGTTTCTCTGGATACCCCTGGCACAGAGTTTCAAAATTCGGTATGGGGTCATTTGAAAAATATACCCTATGGAGAAACGGTCAGTTATCAGCAGCAAGCCGATAAGTTACAAAAACCTAAAGCCGTTAGAGCAGTTGCATCGGCGAACGGTTTAAATAGAGTGGCAATTATAATACCCTGTCATCGAGTGATTAGTAAAAACGGTCACTTAACGGGTTATGGCAGTGGTTTAGAGCGTAAAAAATGGTTGCTTGAACATGAAAGCCCGGGTGTTAAACAATAGGGTTATCTTATGTGATCGCAGATCTCATTGAGAAAAAGGGATATAACACGTGGCTATGATACCAAGGCAGCCTTAGGTGATTCACCCTTGGAGGCTACGCTGCTTCGCGGCTAGATAATGGCGGTAACAGTCGTTTTACAAGGCAATAAAATTTTGAGCTGATGTTTAATATGATAACAAAACTTGATCATTCCAATAAAGTAGTCGCGCAGCAGATTTTTGCTGTGTTTCAATGTTCGTATAAAATTGAAGCGCAACTTATAGGAACGTGCAATTTTCCTCCGCTGTTGCGAAGTGCTATAGATATCACCAATTCAGCAACACAGTTTTATGGCTTTTTTGAAGGTGGTGGTGAAGGTGAACGTATCGCTGCAGTCATTGAAGTTGCTATAAAAGATCAGCATTTAGAAATTCATAGCTTAACCGTCGATCCAGATTATTTTAGGAAAGGCATAGCCAGTAAATTAGTGAGTTTTGTTATAGAAACAATGGATTTTGTAAAGGCTACGGTAGAGACAGCTGTTGTCAATTTGCCCGCAATAACCTTATACCAAAAGCACGGATTTGTTGAATATAAAAGATGGATTCCATCTCATGGTATTGAAAAAGTCGCAATGTCGATTGATCTAGCGCCGTAAAATGTTCATTTATCCTCGCCATTAGCCATTAGCCATTAGCCATTAGCCATTAGCCATTGGGTATTTGGTATTTGGTATTTGGTCTTTAGGATGAGCTATATACATACATAATGAAGGGTTAATGTTTTGGGGATTAATGCGATAGCAGCTGGAGAGTATGAAATATAGTATAAGTTTCAATGAATTGTGGCATGGTGATATTACTTTAGACTGAAGGGAAGCTTCACGCCAGTTGTTGTCAAATTATTACAGCAGCTCTGTTATACCGGCGTTAACATCCAAGGAGAATTTGTGAGTATTAGAGTTGCACTAAAAAGTGGTGTAGTAAAGATAAGTCACCATGTTGCATCCCTGTCACATTTATATTTAAAAAATCAATACATAAACTACCAGAATGGTATTGAAAATACCCTGACAAAAAGTGCCTTTTGGATTCGTGTAGAAGGTAGTGAGTATGCCAATTTCGTTTATGAGAAAGAAGGTGAAATAGTTGGCCACATAGCCATGAAAGGGGATAGCCATTAATATCATCTTTTTGTGTCTGAGAATCATCAGGGAAAAGGGCTTTCTAGAACGCTTTGGGAGTTTGCAACGAATTACGCACCTAAACTCCCAAGGTAAATACGGTCCAGGGATCTGAAAATTCAACGATCAATTGATTGTTATTGGTGCGATGGCTGGAACCAATAGCGTAAGTCGTGCACAGGAGTATCTTTGGGTAACTGCTGGTTTTTGATGACGATGGTTTTTATGTCCTGCCATTGTTGTAACGGAAATAAATGCGCGGTTATTGGGTGCTTTTGCATAAAGCGATCAAACGATCCATCGTCAATGGCGGCTTCTAGTCCCTCTTTTATTCTACGGTGCAGTATTGAGTTATCTGCAGACACAAAAAAGTACATTGGGAAAGGGTAATAAAGTGCCAGTTCTTGATACCAGATTAAAGATGGATAAGCAGCAGAGCGCGATGCCACTTCCGCTTTGCCTTCATGCACCCCTCTTGGGAAGTAATCACAGCGCCCTGCCTCTACTTGTTTAAACATGTTCTCATAGATTGGGTTGCGCATCACTGCCAGTTTTGCATCTTCTAATACATCCGAATCAGGCCAATGAGCCCCCTGGCAAGCGACCATCTTTTGTAAATCACTAAGCTGGATTATCTGAGAGAAATTCTTACGTCGGTTCTCCTTGATTACAAATTGTCTGAATCCAAGCAGCCCTTTTACTAAAGGAATACGAACGGCCTTTAAGCGCTGTTCTCGATCAATAGAGGTACCTGCCCAATAAACATCTAGCGTAGAGTTCTTTTCTAGTTCCGCAAACGCACGCCCTTGCTGCATTTGAGAAGTAAAGCCCAACGCTGTTGAACCATATTGCTTCTCTGTTTTTTCTAATACTAATTCAAGTAAGCCGATAAAATAACTATGACTGACATCAAATGCCGATTGTGGCGGAATTGTCTTAATATTTTGGCTAGCGACACTTCCGACAGAGATAGCCAAAAGCAACAGCAATAAATACGGTGTTTTAGACATATAGCTCCTACAGTTTGTGTCATTATAGCTTAAATTACGTATTAGGCTTGGTTCTCTATACTGGTATCGGTTCATCCAACCCTTTAGGGCTCACCCTTTTATTAGTACCATGACTTTACTTGGGATTGTATAAAACTCAGTATAGTGAAATATATCAGATTTGTTCTATGTCCTAGAGTTCTATGTCATAGCAAATAAGTTTTGCACTGGGTCTTATTCTGATTAAAACTTAGGACAAAATAATTGTATTGCTTTAGAAAGTAGCTGAATCATTAAGAGTATCTGATATCAGTATGTATAAAGGGACAATCAATAAGTTACTGTGGTTGTTATTAGATAGATAAAAAGGATGGTTATGCCAGAAAAATACGAGTGGAGAAAGGTGGAGAAAGGGCTTTATCTTCCGAAAAATAAGCCGCAAGTTATCGATATCCCAGAATTTAAATTCATCACTATTCAAGGGAAGGGAAGTCCAGCTGAGAGTGTCTTTACTGATTCTATTGGGGCACTATATTCGCTAGCATACACCATCAAGATGATGCCTAAAAAAATGGATAGTCCGCCCAAAGGATATTTTGATTTCACCGTTTATCCGTTAGAAGGTGTGTGGGATATTAATGATAAAGCAAAAGCCAATTTTAATGGTCGTGTTTATAAAGAGGATTTTGTCTACACGCTGATGATACGCCAACCTGATTTTGTCACTGAGGGCTTTTATTCGCAAATGTTAGCGCTCGCCATGGAAAAGAAAAAGAACCCATTGTTAGAGAAAGTTAATTTTGAACGTTTATCAGAAGGGCGATGTGTGCAAATGCTACATCTGGGTCCATTTGATGACGAACCCGCTAGCTTTGAAATAATGGAAGAGTTTGCGAAGTCAGAAGGAGTAGTACGCCGCTCGAAAAGACATAGAGAAATATACCTCTCTGATCCGCGTAAAGTTACGCCACAAAAGCTTAAAACGGTATTAAGGTTTCAAGCTTAAGAATTATGAGTAATTCGCCAGAAAATAATTTAAACAATAACGCTAAGCCAATTTAAAGGATTGAGAGTTATTTATACCGCAGCTTTTTTTCGACAAAGTCTACAAAGAGCCTGAGTTTAAATGAAATATCATTTCGCGATTTATACAGCATATTCACGGGACTAGGTATAGGCTTAAAGTCAGCAAGAATTTCTACTAACTTGCCTGTTCTAAGTTCTTCCTCTATGAGTAGGCGTGGTTGCAGCATTATGCCCCAGTTATTGAGGGCAGCAATTTTTAATGCCATACCGTTGTTAGAGCGAAACCTGCTATTGGTAATATCAAAAGCATTGGTATCTAATTCAGAGAGTATCTTTGTTTGCTTTTTCCAGTAGGAAAAACCTAAGCATCTATGTTTGTGGAGCTCCTTAATAGAACAAGGAATACCATAAGTGTTCAAATATTGGGGCGAAGCGCTGAATAATAGCTCATAATCGGATATTTTTTTTCCAACATAAGATGCATCTTCAAGTTGACCAATACGGATAGTTAAGTCGTAACCATCGTGGGTTACATCGATCATTTTATCTGATAGTTCCAATTCAATATCTATGTTGGGGTACTGCTCTAAGAAGTCGCAAACAATAGGCGATAACACAAGAGAGCCAAAAGTAATAGGGGCGTTAATTCGCAATGTTCCTGTTGGAGCATCGCTAATTAAGGAGGCTTCATGCTCTAGGGCAGTAAACTCATTTAGAATTTTATGACATCTTAATAAATAAGCCTCACCAATCTCCGTCAAGCTTTGCTTGCGCGTGTTTCGGTAAAGTAACGGTGCACCGGCGTTGTGCTCTAAATGTTTAATGTGTTTGCCGACCATTGCTGGGGTGATATCAAATTTCTCTGACGCTTTTGTAAAGCTGCCTGCAGTTACGACCTCAACAAATACTTCAATGCTTTTTAATCTGTCCATTTTAAACTCTCAGTTTATAAAAGCAAAACCAAATGCCTCTTTAGTAAATTTAGGTTCTCAATATAATAAGTAAAAATCAACCTCAACGAGAGAATATACAATGAAAATTATCGTCATTGGTGCGACAGGTACAATAGGAAAGGAAATAGTTAGAAACATGGAGGAACGTCATGCCGTAATCAAGGTAGGCAACAAGCAAGGGGATTTCCAAGTAGATATAAAATCTTCACAAAGCATAGCAAAGCTGTTTGATACGGTCGGTAAAGTTGATGCCATCATCTCTGTATGCGGAAATCTACATTTTGGTCCCCTACATGAAATGACAGCAGACGATTTTAATATAGGACTTCAGGATAAGCTTTTAGGGCAAGTTAACTTGGCGCTGGTAGGACAGCATTATTTGAATAATGGTGGCTCTATCACGCTAAGTTCCGGAATTGTTAGTACACAGCCTATCGTTGGCGGGGCGAATGCAACTTGTGTTAATGCAGCCATTGAAGGGTTTGTTTTGGGGGCATCTATAGAGCTTAAAAATAATCAGAGAATCAATGCTGTTTGTCCTAGTGTTGTGACGGAATCTTTAAGCACCTATGGGCCTTTTTTCCCCGGTTACGAATCTGTCTCTGTTACAAGAGTGGCTAAAGCTTATCAACGAAGTATTGAGGGACCGCTAAATGGAGAAATATTTAAGGTATGGTAATCATTAACTAAGTAGAGGACTCATCGAGCCCAAGTTTCGGTTAGGTGAGTTAAACATCATCATTGATCAAAATAAAACTCGCTGAGTTACTTACCAAGTGCTTTGTTATCACGGTTTGTAAAAATAGACCCTCATCTCTTGAACATTCATTATCTTAGTGCACCCATATATCAACTGACAGATATGATGAGACCGCTATTTTAAGGAGTATTCTTGCATGAAAAATATTCTCTGTTTTTGTGGGGGTTACGCTTGAAATAGCCAGGATAAAAAGCGTTTAATAGTCATCAAAATTTTTAAGGATAAAGATTCATGCAAGGAGTATTTTGTGGGTATTATGATGAAGAAATGGAGCAAGATGTTCCCTTACAGCCTAGTTTAAATGAGGCGATTCTCTTTTTCAGAAACTTTAAATGGGAAAATGAAAAAACAGAATCAACTATGAAAATATTGATGTTTCAAGCTCCAGACAAGGGTGATGCTTCCTTACATTTATCGAGTTTGGAAAAAGACAAATGGTGCATTTCGGCACGGGTATTTAACCGTAGGAAATTTTTGGGACCATTTTTTAAACGGGATACTTTCAATCTATTTATAGATAAAAATGCTATAGATACAGAAGAGCTAATTCGTTTATTTTATCAAAAATCATTACCTGAGCTCACCGCGATATTAAAAGCTAACGCTGATTAAAGTTATTGTTTTCAAATGCTGTAGGGTTTGCTCACATTTGCTCGTAACTAAGTTAAATCTCGCTCTCCTGCAAAAAATCGATCAGTATTTTTACTTTTTCTGTTAGATGCTGACGATGCGGATAAATGGCGTAAACGACTATTTTTTGGCTAGTATAGTGTTCTAGTAAGCAAATGAGTTTTTGTTGCTGCAATTCATTTTCAACCGCGAATTCTGGCAATAAAGAGATGCCTAAGTTTGAAAGTACGGCATTTTTGGCGGCAACTGCGCTGTTAACACTTAAGCAATGTTTAGGTTGAATCCAACTTTTATGGCCATCTTTTATAAAGAGCCACTTAGCGCCTAAACGGTTATTAGAATCGAGTATTGCAGGAAGCGTTTTTAAATCTGTCGGGCTGGTAATCACGCTCGAAGAGCTTAGTAATTTTGAACTAGCTACAAGCTTTAAGTTAACGCTCCCAATAGGACGAGCAATTAAGCTGGAGTCTTCAAGCTGGCCAATACGAATGGCCATGTCAAATCCTTCATTAACAATATCAACGTAGCGATCTTGTAGTTGTAAATCTATCTGAATATTAGGATATCGCTGCATGAATTTGGCGAATAACGGGATAAGCTTTATCTCGCCGAAAGATTGCGGCGCACTGATTCGTAAACGACCACTCATGCTATCTCGATCATTACTTGCACTGTGTTGTAATGTACTGACATCATCGAGAATTTTTCGAACACTTTGGTATACACTACGCCCTGTGTCAGTGATAGCGATACTACGCGTTGTCCGATTGATCAGTTTTACCTCGAGCATTGTTTCTAACTGGGATACTTGTTTACTGATAATAGCCTTGGTTTTGCCAAGGCTTGCAGCTGCCTTGGTGTAATTTCCCTGCTCAACAACCGCCGCAAAGCTGTGCATTAAGGTCAGTTTATCCATTATCATCTCTCTGTATTGTTAACTATTAGTAAACAGTTAATTGTAAATTCGAAGTATTGTCAATGGATTGGTTTGGGCGCAAGCTCTCTTTATCGATATTTGTCGCCAAGGCAAAGTCATCAATGATTGAGAGGCTATGTTTTATGTCTACTGCACCTGTTTTATATATATCGCACGGATCTCCCATGCGTGTGATTGAACGTTCACCTGCGCGTGACTTCCTAGTGGATTTGGGACAAAGCATCTCAAATATAAAAGGGATAGTGGTGATCTCACCCCACTGGGAAACTCAAGGCGTGTATTACAGTACTAGCAAACATCCTGAAACTATCCATGACTTCTATGGTTTTAGTAAAGCTTTGTATCAACAACAATATAGTGTAGCGAGTCCTCAGTGGTTACAAATGGCACTTCAAGAGTGCTTGTCAGTACAAAATATTCGACTAAGAGGTGTCGATCGGGGCTTAGATCACGGTGCTTGGTCGGTATTAAAGTTAATGTATCCCAGTGGTGATATTCCCGTCGCAGCATTAAGTTTACCTATCAATCATAGTTTAGAAACGCTTTATCAATTGGGGGTTGCACTCAAAGAACTACGTGAGCAAGGGATTATGATAGTGACGACAGGACTGGCCACGCATAATTTATCTGAACTAGCCAGGTTAGGTGAACCACAGTATTGGGCGGTTGAATTCATCGATTGGCTACAGCAAAAAGTACAAGAAAAAAATATGGATGCACTTTTTAATTATCGTAGTCAGGCGCCTTTCGCCGAAAAAAGCCACCCAACAGATGAGCACTTAATGCCTTTGTATATCGCACTGGGGGCTGCGGGTGAGCAAGACACTCAGCTAATACATCAGTCTTGGGAGCTGCGCAATGCCAATAACTCTAGCTGGGCTTGGGGTTTGTAGGAAACATCTAGAAACTGAGTCATTTATCAATGAACTGAATTGTATTTTTAAGGATAAAGCATGAATAATCGAGGCATATCAATTGAGCAAGCTCAACTATTATTGCAAGCGGCAACCATACAGGGAAAGAAATTAACCTCTGTACCACTGACTTTTGCCATATTGGATAACGGTGGCCATTTGAAGGCATTTGCAAGCGATGACAATAGTGGCATTCATCGCAGTCAAATTGCACAGGGAAAAGCGAGCGCAGCATTAGGCATGGGGTTTAATACCAGTGAGCTGCAATCGTTGATTCAAGAGGGTGTTCTACCGCAAATGTTTGCTACTTGTATTAGTACATCCGTTGCTGGTGGCTTTATTCCACTGGCCGGTGGGATGCTTATTTATGACAAAGGCAACTTGCTGGGTGCAATAGGTATATCGGGGGCATCCTCTGTTATTGATGAAAAAGTGGCGCTAGAGGCCATAGCGGATTGTGCGTTACAAGCTTACGTTTGATCAAACTCGAATCAGGTGTTTTTCTACGGCATACGAGTAAAAAATAGACTGGTGCTTTTATTCCAGCTGATCATGCAACTGGATTTCCCATTGTATTTCGCAGACATCATTAATAAAGAACACAAAGCGCTAGCAGTATATTGCGTCATTAAGTGAAAACTTGGCTGAATTGAGCTAAGTTTATATATGTAATTCTAAGGGATTGAACGGGAATTTCAGTGTGTTGGCATACCTTGTATGCCCCTGATGGAGGAGGTTAGCAGATGAGGATAAGCGATGAATTTATGGGTTAAAATTTATACATCTATACTCGACTTCTTTCTTGATTTTCCTTTGGCGTTACGGGGTTTGATACTAGGCCCTCTTCTACTGGTCGTCTTGATCAGTATTGGGCAGTGGATTCATCGAGAGTACCCAGATAAGCCATTTATACCACGCAATGAGCAACGTATACAGCACCCCAATTACCACGGTATAGCAGTTAAGGCGCTCAAAGAATTTTCATTGTTAAGTGCGCTGCAAAAAAGGCGTTTATTGCAGAGTCTTAATGGCAACATGTCGAGTGTGAGTGAATGGTTGGTAGCGTTAGGTCAGTCTAATTACCAAATGCTCTGTCTGGGGGAGTCACACACAGAGTCCACGCGTCAATTTCTTTCAGAAGCTATATTTCAAAGTCATCACTTTGATGCATTGTACCTAGAGGCGACGGATAAGAGGTTGAATGAAATTAAGCAGCGTCTGCTTAATAATCGCCTGTATTTTCCAATGTTAAGTGCTGATATTTTACAGTTAATTCGCAGTGTTAAAAATTATAATCCAGCTATCACTCTGCATCCGATTGAAATAAATCAGCAGCAAATTTATTCCCAAAGAAGCTCTCATAAATCACGTGAGGACTACATAATGGATAATTTTTGGCGTAGCTACAGGCCGGAAGGTAAGAGTATCGTGCTGTTAGGTGCCATGCACTGCAGTGATTCAAAATCTTGGTTTTATTTTAATATGAAACAGCATTTAGCTAGCAATGAGATACAGCGAATCAAAAATGTTCGAGTATTAGCTGAACATGAAGAAGGCGCTATTGAATCGTTTGTATACTTCTTAGATGAAATAGGGGTAGTGCAACAAGACTTTGTTATAAACACCACACAGATACCGACTGAAATACAACAGTGGTTCCCGCTGACCACGCAATTTATTTTAAGGCCTTTTAAGAGTGTAGTTGTCTACCGCTAATTGGCCGAGAAAGGTATGACAGATTATCAAGCTAACTGTGTAAAAAATCATCTTTCAATGAGCTATTTTGAATAGAATCCGGCTTGGCCCATATATAGTAATTGGATTATACTCATCACCTGCATTAATTCTTTTTATTATCATTTTTAATTTTAGGTAATGCATTGATCGTTAATAAGTTAGAGTGTCATAAGGCTTGATATTACTGGTGAGGTTGGAAAATGTACGAAATGTTGGTCGGGTTAGAAGTCTCGAATAATGATATATATTCGCAATACCGCGAAGCTATGAAACCAATCCTTGTGAGCTATGGTGGAGCTTTTGGTTTCGATTTTTTGGTGTCTGAGGTTCTGCTATCACAAGTTGAAAAGCCGATTAATAGGGTATTTACCATTAATTTCCCCAATCAAGAATTATCAAATAATTTTTTCTCAGACAGTGAGTATTTAAAAGCGAAAGAGCAGTTTTTTACCACTTCAGTCACTAATACTACAATCATCGCGAGTTACGAAAAAGCAGCTTGAGTTGTGGGTAGCTCACTGAGTGAATTCAACGGCCGGTTGCAGGATAAAAATACTCTCCTCAAGTTCATTAATAGAGACTCAATCGATTGATGCAAACACATAGATGGATGAGAATCATTATGCTATAAACGGTCTAACCTAATTGTTTTTAAAGGCTTAACTATATATGAGACCGACTGAGTACTTACGATCATTGTCATTAACGCAATGGGGTGGAGCGACCGATCATGATTTTTGTCGTCAACTGGCGAAAGGCTCTTTGCCTATCGCTAAAATGCAATGGTATCTTGCCCAAGATTATAAGTTCATTGATGGGTTTGTTCGACTTTTAGCGACAACCATTGCCCACGCTCCAACAATAGATGAGGCAGTACCTGCCGCAAAATTTTTAGCAGTGGTCACAGGGCCTGAAAATGATTATTTTCAGCGATCGTTTAATGCGCTGTCAATGTCACAAACACAGCAAGATCCTGCTACTGCCCCGCAAACGTTGGCGTTTCAGAATTTGATGCACAAAGCACGCTGCTCCGGTCGTTATGAGTTAATGCTTAGTGTATTGGTTGTTGCAGAATGGAGTTATTTAAGTTGGGCTCAGCGCTATGTCGGTTATGACGATAGCTTGCCATTTTATTTTTCTCAGTGGATTGACCTGCACTGCGGGGACTACTTTGAATCAGTGGTTGAATATCTACGGTTACAGTTAGATCAGGTGTGGACGACGCTTAACGAAGAGGAAAAAGATGAAGTGATTCAAATATTCCAGCAAGCGGTAGATTGTGAACTGAATTTTTTTGATGCAGCTTTCGAAATAGAAAGTATTTAAAACAGAATATCTATGCTGTGTTTATACTGTTCTGATTGATAGCAACCTCATAAGAACTTGCTGCACGCAGTTCGGTGGCTTTAAAAATCTTTGTACTTGTGGCTGAAAGCTGTGACTCAAGCAAAGTCAGGCATGTATCCAGCATTGGATTCTATTACAAACGTGCATGCAAATATCTAAATATTATCTTGATCATATATAGTCATCGCTTAGCATATGGATTTTTAGCAGCGAAGAGATGACTATGAAAGCTGATGAACAGCGCATTGTAATGACAGGTATGGGTTTAGTGACACCTTTAGGAGTGGATGTTGATGCAGTGTGGCAGCGTCTAATTAAAGGGGAGTCAGGCATTTGCGCATTGGAAAAACCTTGGGCACAAGCGCTTAAAACACAAATAGCTGGATTAGTACCTAGTCACTTAGAGCAAGATAATGGCTTTAACCCCTTAAATTATCTCAGTGAAAAAGAACAGAAACGCGTAGATTTGTTTACGCTTTATGCGCTAGGTGCAGCGAAAGAAGCATTGGCGCAAGCGAATTGGCACCCAGATACACAAGCTGATCAAGAGGCAAGCGCCACGATTATCGCAACAGGTATCGGTGGGCTGCCGACCATTACTAATGCGCAAACTGTTTTACAAGAGCGCGGTGCTAAACGCCTTTCACCTTTTACCGTTCCCGCATTTTTGGCTAATTTAGCCGCGGGAAATGTATCCATTAAACACCGCTTAAAAGGCCCTATAGGTACGCCGGTAACGGCGTGTGCAGCAGGTATACAAGCTATTGGCGATGCCATGCGGTTGATCAAATGCGGTGAGGCAAATATTGCGCTAGCCGGTGGCACTGAGGCTTGTGTCGATCCCTTGGCGCTGGCGGGTTTTGGTGCTTTAAAAGCGTTATCGACAGAGAATGAGACACCGACAGAAGCATCAAGGCCTTTTGACAAAAGTCGCGCAGGCTTTGTTATGGGTGAGGGAGCTGGCTTAGTGGTGCTTGAGTCTTTAGCGCACGCCAAAGCTCGCGGTGCAGAGCCTTTAGTAGAGATTGTCGGATATGGCACTAGCGCTGATGCCTATCATTTGACCTCCGGCCCACAAAGTGGTGAAGGGGCTGCCAGAGCAATTAAAGCGGCTATAAAAATGGCGGATATCAAACCTAGTGAAATCGGTTATATTAACGCACATGCAACTTCTACGCCGGTAGGCGATGTTGGTGAAATAGGAGCATTACGCGCTGTTTTTGGTGATGCTTTGGCTAATATTCCAATATCTGCAACAAAATCAGCAACGGGGCATTTGTTGGGCGCAGCCGGTGGTGTTGAAGCTATTTTTAGTGCCAAGGCGATTATGCAAGAAGAGTTGCCCGCGACTTTAAACCTACACAACGTCGATGAACAAATGGTGGATCTAGACCTAATCCCCTTAAAAGCACGTAACGCAAAAGTAGAGTACGTGCTTTGTAATGGGTTCGGTTTCGGTGGGGTGAATGCGGCCTTGATTTTGAAACGCTATTAGCAGCCTTAAGTAGCGCTTTTAAATAGAGGCCTCAAGGTAATTCTAGCGACCAATTTTGCCATGTTTCATCTTGAATGGCATTTTGGCTGCGATAAAATACTTGTGCTGGAAAGTTATTCTCCAGTACAAGCCATTCTATGGCGCACATATCTTGCTCTATCGCATAAGTTTTTAAGCGATTAAAAAGTTGCTTGCCTAGTCCAAGCCCACGTGCACTTGCAGAAAAATAGAGCTCTTTGAGTACTATTTTAGGGCGCGCTTTGAAGGTAAAAGGTACAGTGTAAAAAGCACCATAACCAACAATTTCAGTGCCTTTTTGAGCAACCAGTATTTTAAACGGGGGCTGATTGCCCAACCCATGCTCTAACAGATAATCAGCAGTGATAGCAAATTCATCTAGATACCCTTCAAATAATGCCAGCTCCCGCATCAAAGTCAATAGTTGCGGGATATCACCAGATGAAAAAAAACGAATATCTATTTGATCTGTTTTCATATTACTCAGTGCCTTCTACTAAGCTAAACCCTTCATCGACCCAGCCTGTAATCCCGCCAATCATTATTTTACAAGGGCGTTCTAGTCCCGCTAGTTTTATAGCACCTTTGGTCGCACCATTGCAGTGAGGCCCTGCGCAATAGGTGACAAAAAGCGTGTCTTGTGGCCAAGCTTTGAGTTTACTTTTAATTAATTTTCCAACGGGTAAGTTAATGGCACCCTCTACATGACCTGCAGCATAAGCCTCTGGGCTTCTAACATCTAAAAGCACAAAACCATCGCCTCCCGATTCTAGTGCTTCATGCATATCCCAGCAATCGGTTTCAAACGTTAAGGTTGATTCAAAATAGGCTTTAGCTTGTACGCTAGGCGCGGCGTTTACTTGTGTAACTGGGTTTTTTGATACTGATGGGTTCGCTTGTTGATTCATCTTTGTGCTCCGTCTTAGAAAGTTGACTGTATGGGTACATCTTAATCGGAAAATAAACACACAGTGTTGGCGGAAAAGACAATATGCGTTAATATAGCGCCATAATGTAAATTTTAGGATAGAAGTCGATAATAATGAGTGAAACCGTTACTCACGCAAACCCGTCTAAAAGCCGTGAGTCTAAAACCCATCAATCCAAAGCGCCGCTAGTCACTATTTTGGCGTACGATGGTTTGTGCATGTTTGAATTCGGTATTGCGATGGAGGTCTTTGCGCTGCCAAGACCTGAGTTTGATCAATGGTATCGCTATCAAGTGATTGCGGTTGATGAGGGACCTTTAACTGCGATGGGCAATATGCGCTTTGAGGCGAGATATGATTTAAAAGCCTTAGAACAATCAGATTTAATTATTATTCCCGGCTGGCGCGGTATCGAGAAAAAGGTACCGGCAGCGTTTCGCCAATCCTTGATAAATGCACATAATAACGGTGCTCGAATAGCCACTATTTGCTCTGCAGTTTGTGTCTTGGCTGATTGCGGATTACTCTCAGGGAAAACAGTGACCACACATTGGCGCTACATTGATCGTTTAGTTAACGAGTATCCCAATGTAAAAACAGATGCAAATGTTCTTTATATTGACCAGGGAGATATTCTGACATCAGCAGGCTCTGCGGCGGGTTTAGATTTATGTCTGTATATTGTCGCGCAAGATTTTGGACAAAAATACGCTAATAATGTCGCCAGAAGATTAGTATTACCGGTGCATAGAGAAGGCGGGCAAGTGCAGTTTATACCAAGGCCTGTCAATTTTGATAAACAAGCCGGTGACATAGCCCCATTATTAAGTGAGATGAGGGGGGCATTAGATGAGAGTTGGAGCATAGGGCGCATGGCACAGTTTATCCATATATCTGAGCGCTCATTACTGCGAAAGTTCAAAGCAAGCACCGGCGAAACGCCTAAAAACTGGCTTATTTTGGAGAGAATATCTTTGGTCAAAGAGCTGCTAGAACTAGGTTCATTGTCGGTGCAGGAAATTGCTTATCGCAGTGGTTTTGTCACCGATCAGACTCTACGCCACCATTTTAGACGTGTATTGGGCGTAAGCCCTTTAAACTATAGGGCACAGTTTCAATCTTGATAGATACTAAGGCGTGCTGATTTAAGCATTCTACCAATGCTTATCTTGTTATCGATACGCTACTATCAATCTATCATCGTCTCATATTTTGTTGCTAATGCGCTTAAAAAACACCCTGTTTCAAGAGGTGCCTTGTGAAGATATTGTTGGCTATAGTCTTAATCACACTACCGCTCTTTAGTTATGCGCAATGCGTACTAAAAGTGCGAACAACAGATTTCAGGCCTCAATATTATCAAGATGACCAAGGCAAGTGGCAGGGCGTTGCTGTTGAAATAGCGCGAGCAGTTTTCAAAGAGGCTGATTGTAGAATGCAATTCGTTGTAATGCCCTGGAATCGCGCGCTTTACTTGTTGGAACACGGTGGCTTAGATGTGCTGTTGAATATGTCTTGGACACCGCAAAGGGAGCTATATACAGATTACATTGGTCCTATGCTCGATGAAAAACAAGTGATGATCGTGAACAATGACTCCCAGCATAAAATAACTCACTTAGAAGATATTAAAAACCTGCCTAAGCGCATTGGTATACAACGCGGGGTGTATTATGGGGCAGCGTTTATGACAAAGTTACATACAGATCAGCGCTTCTTTGATCAATTTGAATATGGAGACAATGACTCAAACACCGAGAAGCTTAAAAAAGGCCGGATATTGGGCATGATCCATAATCAATATACTGCTTCTTATAGGCTTAAACAGGTCTTTGTAAAAGGGCGCTTTAAACAGCACCCTTTTATTTTTCATGACAATGATGTTTATTTTGGCTTTAGTAAGAAAGGGGTGAGCGAAGCATTAAGAAAGAAATTTGAGCAGGCATTCTCGCGTTTATCAGCAAGAGGGGTATTAGCAGAAATAGCATTTAAATACCGCTAAGTATTTAATAAGCTAAAGTGAGGATAATGTTTTAGAAGGTGACTGGAAAAATGAGTGGCTATCGCTCTTTGGTATTGCCTACACGGATGTAGGTACTTAGGATTTGTCCGGAATAAAAACCTGCCGTGCCACCGTGTTATACCTTACATCCTGTACATAAAAATAGCGCCCGATTGGGCGCTATAGTTGCGGATCAGAATTTTAAATAATCACCTGCCATCGACGATTAAAAACGTGCTTTGCGCGTTTGCATTTCTAATCGCTTTAACAGGGGCATACTCCTCTGAATGTACAAACAGTTTTGCACTATCAACATTTGGAAATTCGACGATCACGATGCGCGTCGGGGTCCAGAGTTCTGCTTCCATGATTTCGACATTTCCTCCTCTCGTTCTATAAACACCGCCATATTTTTCAGCCATGGGTCTGGCAAGTTTTTTATATTCTTCGTAGGCATCAAAATCTGTGATTTTGGTATCTACGATAAGAAATGCACTCATTGGTCTTCCTCATGTGTTACATAAAACGGTTTTTTAATCTCAAGTTACATGAGATTAACTGATCGCTTGGTCTGACCACTGGTCATTGATTAAGCGCATAATGCCGTTTGGATTTGCATTTTTAAGCTCAGGGGGTAACAGTGCATCAGGTGTATTTTGGTAGCAAAGAGGGCGAGTAAAACGCTCAATGGCACGGGTGCCGACAGATGTTGTTTGTGATGCTGAACTACTTGGGTAAGGCCCCCCATGTGACATAGCTGAGCTGAGTTCGACCCCTGTACCATAACCGTCAAACAATACACGTCCGATACGCTGTTGCAAAATAGGCAGTAGTGTTGCAGCGGCCGCTTGATCCGCATCTACAGCAAATATAGCGGCCGTTAAGTGACCTTTCATGCTCGCAGCTACTGCCATCATTTGCGCTTCATCATCACAGCTGATGACTAACGTTGATGGGCCAAAGACTTCTTCTTCTAATTCGGCGTTGGCTAGATAATCACTTGCATCGACACTGAACAGTGCAACTTGTGCCTGACTGGCAGTGCTGTCTCCAGAGGTGCCCTTGGCGATTGTTTTAAGGCTGGTAAGTTGGGTGCGCTGCGCACAGAGCTTGTTATAGCTATCACAAATACCTGCCGTTAATAAGCTGCCAGCACCTAAAGTAGGAACTTTTTCAGCCAGTGTGGCAAGCAATCTATCCATGGCCGAGCCTTTTATGGCGATTAACATACCAGGGCTAGTACAGAATTGGCCAACACCCATCATTAACGATGCTAGGAAAGATTCAGCAATGTTCTCGGCGTTTTCTTCAAGCGATTGCGCTAACAAATACACAGGGTTAGTTGAACCTAGTTCACCGAAGAATGGGATAGGTTCAGGACGAGAAACGGCTACATCGTAGAGTGCGCGTCCACCTGCGATAGAACCAGTAAAGCCAACTGCCTTGACCTTTGGGTGTTTAACGAGCGCAGTGCCAATGGTACGGCCACTGCCGTGAAGCATCGCAAAAACGCCTTTAGGCACATTACATTTTGCAATGGCGCTTAAAATAGCACCGGCGACAAGCTCTGATGTAGCAGGGTGCGCGCCATGGGTTTTAACAATAACAGGACAACCAGCTGCAAGTGCCGATGCGGTATCACCACCTGCGACCGAGAAAGCGAGTGGGAAGTTACTCGCTGAGAAAACCACTACTGGACCAAGAGGCACTTGTGTAAGACGTAGGTCAGGCTTAGGTAAAGGTGCGCGTTCAGGTTGTGCTAGATCGATTACTGGGCGCTTCCAATCACCTTTTTCAAGTAGCGCTGCAAACATATTGAGCTGGCCAATTGTTCTGCCGAGTTCGCCATTGATGCGCATGTCAGGTAGTGCCGTTTCCCAAGTTGCATGTTCAACGATAGCAGGGCGGATTGTCTCTAGCTCTTGAGCGATAGTACGTAAGAAAATGGCTTTTTGTGCATCGCTGTATTGTGAATAACTATCAAAGGCTTGTGCCGCAATTTCGACAGCACTATCAACTTGCGCAAGATCAGCATTGGTGAAGTGAGTTGTAGAGCTTTCACCTGTCGCTGGATTGGCAGCGTTAAAGCTCGAATCATTACCTTTTTCCCATTGACCATTGATTAAGATATTTCCGGTAATATTCATGTGCGTGTGTCCTCAATGTTATTTAGAAAGCTATTTTGATGGCTACATCATAGATATAAAAACTTAAGGAGACAAAAGACTTCTTTTCAGTCTACAGTTGAGTGAATACTCATGTATACTCAGGCTTGTGTATTTATGTCGGATTCAACATGTCTTTACCTTCCTTAAATAGCTTACGCACCTTTGAAAGTGCAGCAAGGTTGAAAAGCTTTTCACTGGCGGCCAGTGAGCTATTTGTATCGCCATCGGCGGTGAGCCATCAAATAAGACAGTTAGAAGAGCGATTAGGAGTCGCGCTTTTTCTGCGCTTAGACCGTCAAGTGATACTTTCCCCAGCGGGAGAGCGCTATTACCCGCAGGTCAAGGTGGGGATAGAGACGCTGATAAATGCCACGCGCTCGCTGCTACAAGATGAAAGTGCGCCAGAGAGCGTCATTAAAATGTCCGTAGTGCCTTTTTTTGCAACCCGTTGGTTATTACCCAAGCTGGAAAATTTTCGACAAATGCACCCGCTCTGGCAATTAAAAATGCAAACCAGTACTGATGCCTCGGATTTCAAACAAGAGGGGCTAGATTTTGTTATTAGGCGTGGCACTGGGCCTTGGTCAGGTATGCATGTCAGGCAGCTATGTACGGAGCAGCTGGCGGCTGTTTGTCACCCAAATTTGACAATGAGCTTAGATAAAATAGCAGACGTACTTAATTTTCCTTTATTAATCAATGCCAAAGTATTGAGTGAGTGGCGAGAATGGTTCAATGCTCAGAATGTAAAATATCAAGAGCCCAGCACGAGTTTTGATTTTCAAAACACCGCTCAAATTCTGGATGCTTGTTTGGCAGGTGCTGGTGTGGCATTGATTGACCCGGTATTAATTAGCCAAGAGTTAGCGCAGGGCAAACTGGTTAATCTATTTAAGATAAGTGTGCCAAGCTTAAGGCACTACTTTTTGGTCTATCCCAAAGCGAATCAGGCGCAGCAAAACGTGCAAATATTTGAACAGTGGATATTTGCACAAATGGCGGCAGACCCTGTTATGCGTAATAGGTTGCCGCCAAGTGTTTAACCTGAATCAGTGACTTCACAGTACCATATAGCGCAAGCTCTTGATTCCACAGAGGTTAGAAAAATACCCACTGAACCTAAGGGTGCATAAGACATTTCTATTCCACTGTAAAACCAATATCTTACACTTTGTCTTCACTTTAAATCACGGATTCAGACTTAAGTTTTATATGCAAGTTACTAAATAATCCGCGAAAACTTTTGCTGTTGGTTTTGCAGCACGCGATATGCATCAAACACCATGCATACTCTGCGTACTAATATGCGCCCAGCCGCTGATATTGTTAGCTCTTCTTCATCAAAGCTGAGCAGTTTATCAGTTGCCAAGAGCATTAATTGCTCGCGTTCTGTGGCGAAGTACTGATAAAAATCTATATTGTGTTTCTGGCTAAAGGCTTTGATATCCAGGCTGAAATGGCAGATCAATTGAGTAATAAGGTCGCGTCTTATCTTATCGTCAGTCGATAAGCTTACGCCGCGAACAATGGCGGTTTGGTCTGTCTCAATCAGTGTTGTATATTGCGATAAATCGTGGGCATTTTGGTAATAGGTATCACCAATTTGACTAATAGATGAGACGCCCATCGCGATTAAATCACAATCACTGTGGGTTGTATAACCCTGAAAATTACGATGCAACTGGCCATTACGCTGTGCTTTAGCTAACTCGTCATCGGGTTTTGCAAAGTGGTCCATGCCGATATATTGATACCCCGCTGCATTTAACTGGATGATACTTTGCTGTTGAATATTGAGTTTTTCGACCGGGCTTGGTAAATCGCTGTTATTGATATGGCGTTGTGGTCTAAAGCGGTCGGGCATGTGTGCGTAGTTAAAAACAGATAGTCGATCCGGTGACATAGCGATGACTTGCGTTAAAGTGTCACCAAAAGACTGCACGCTTTGATGCGGTAAGCCATAGATCAAGTCGATATTGATCGATTTAAAACCGAGTTCTCTTGCCTGTTTGATAAGCTGAGCACACTGCTGTGTGGACTGTATTCTATTGACGGCTTTTTGCACTTTGTGCTGCACATCTTGCACGCCTATACTAATGCGGTTAAATCCAGCTTCACGTAACACCTTCAGTGTTTGTTCTGAGCATTCTCGAGGGTCTATTTCAATAGAATAATCCCCGCTGTCATCATCTTTAAGGTTAAATAATTGACGCGTTTTTTGCATTAATTGGGCAATTTGTACATCGCTCAAAAAAGTGGGCGTACCGCCGCCCCAGTGGAGTTGATTGACTTGCCTATCTTGGCTGTAGTGGTCAGCCATCGTTTGCATTTCACGATAGAGAGTTTGCAAATAGGGCTCTGATCTTTCGCGTTGTGCTGTGATGACTTTGTTACAGGCACAGTAGTAACAAACGTGAGCACAAAAAGGGATATGAAAATACAAAGATAATGGTTGGCTAACATCGAGTGAGCTTTTAGCTTTGTTCAAGAAGCTGTTGGCGCCAATGGTATTATCAAATTGTAGTGCCGTAGGGTAAGAAGTATACCTAGGGCCAGCGATATCATGGCGTTTAATTAATTCGCTGTTCCAACTGACCGGTTGAGAGTTTTCTAGAGGCTTCAAGCTCACTCCAAATATTTATGTCATAAATTAAGATGATTTAGCTAAATTGCCGCCGTTATGCGCAGATCTAAATCATCAAGGCTATTATATGAAGTGAGTATAAAAGGATAAAAAAAACGGGTGTTGATTGAAGTCAATGAAGGGGCAAAGATCGCGTGTTTCTGCTTACTTAGATGTGTTGCAGTAAGTTAAACGGCTGTTTTTTTACGCGAATGTCTGGTGAGAAGCGTAAAATAAAGGCATTATTTCTGCTCAGTACAATTTTTTCTTTTTGCATATCAACACGCCAACCTTCAGGGTGACTGATCAATTGCATAAGTACTGCTTTAATACTGTTCAGATGAGGATCTTTAGACAGCCATTTAATATCGCTGTATTGATCGGTACTTAACAGTCTTTTGACATCGTTCAAATACCAGGCTTTAGGCGGTTTCTGCAGAGGCGTTAGCTGCGCTAGCAGTAGCGGCGAAATAATGCATTTATCTTTCGAGAAAAACTGTCGTAAAGTGAGGTCAGAATGCACATTTAACGTATTGTTATCTCGCACATTGCTATTGAAATCTAAGCGGCTTAACTTCCCTAATAGTGTTTTTAAGCTCCATTGGCAGCTTTCAACTAATGCCCAAGCAGCCTCATCACTTTGTTTTGCGCCAATACTGTATTTCTTAGCGGATCTACCATCGCGTAAATTCTTTTTAATATCTGTCACCATCAGGAAACTGGTTTGAAAATCAACCAGAGCTAACGGTGTCCCAATATAGGCATAAGGCGTTTCTAGAGCACTAAAAGAGCGCCATTGCTGGTGCGTTTCCAGTGACTTTAATATCGGTATTTTCATTAGTTTTTAGAACTTTGTTGAATCTAGATTAGAGTGTAACGAGTTTTCATCCAGAATCATGGCCGTAGCGAGAGCGATTCAATCGTTCAAGATGAGGACTACTAGATATGGGCGTTTGGTTATTCCAAACTACTAAATCTAGTGATGTTCAGATTGAATGAGTGAGACGTTCGCAGTATGCGACTGTTTATGGATGGAACTAGCTAGCTGCGCGAATGTAGCATTTCGCTAATCACAATTCATTAACTATTTAATATTCTATAGAAAACGGCAATAATGTTCTGATATCTAAAATAAGAGAAAACTCACCAATGAAGTTAATCAACAGATCCAGCTTTACCTTGCTCGCTAAAGCACCTTTTGCTCAGTGGGTCGCTAGTTTAGAGGGGAAAGTTAGCGAAGAAGAAGGGTATGAATTACTTTCTCTTGAGCAGTTGAGAGAGGCCGGTAGTGTTTACTTGATCGATGAAGTGGTACAAGAGGAAGACTTTGATCAGCTATTACTTATGCACTGGCAAAAGATGTTTGAAAATGAGTTGTCAGCTTGGGATGAATACGCCGACTATTGGCCTTCATTAAGCTTTGATTTATTCGCGCAATGGTTTGAGCTACAGGCCAACTTGATGAGTTTTGATCTGTCACAAGAGCCTATTATGACCGCTAAAATGAGTGAATAGAAAAGACAGTTACCATCTAAAGAAACGTTAATAGAATGTAATGAAGGACAGAGCTTTGAGTCAAAATCAGCAAATATCAGGGATAGAGTACCATCCATTACTTGAATCACTGTATCAAGAGATGCACTCACGCCCCTATCATGTAATTTCTTGTCCAGCACATATTACGCACTTTGTATTGCTCAGTGATGAGGCACAAAAAGAGCAGCAGTTTAAACATTTACAGCAATTATTTGGCTTTTTTGAACAGAGCGTTCCGCAGCTAGATAGCAGTAATTTACAGTTTGAGACAGCCCGTTTTAGAGTGCGTCGTGAAGTGCACATGGAGTTCACCGCGTTCACGTTTATCAATATGGAAGTAAATGGCAGTGCACCATTTGAAAAGACCGGTTTAACACCCTTGCCGCAAGGCTGGCTGGAAGCTTTGCCGGGCATGGTAGTGGCAAATTTTCACCTGGCACTACAGTGTATTGATGATACTGATATAGAACTTATCCCTAAAGCGAAGCAATGCTTTGAAGGGCTACGCTTGGTGGGGAGTAGCCCGCAAAATGGTGATGCGCGGGTGTGGACTTCATTTAAACAGCACTCTGATGGTTTTGGTCGCTTTCTCATTGGTAATGCCAATATGAGTGACTCACAAATTGGGCGACTGACGCAGCGTTTAATAGAAATAGAAACTTATAGAATGCTGACATTAATGGCATTGCCCTTGGCCCGTGAAAACTCCAGTACGTTAACGGTGCTAGATAGCCAATTGGTCACTTTAACGAATCAACTGGCCTGTGAAGACGGTTTTTCTGAGCAGGATATATTGACACAGCTGACAAAAATGGCTGCGCAAGTTGAAGCGGTACGCACGCGGACAGCCTTTCGTTATTCCGCCACGTTTGCCTACTATGATTTAGTTATTCAAAGATTGCTAGAGTTACGAGAAAATGAGGTGTCTGGGCACTTAAGTTTAACAGAATTTATAACTAGGCGATTGACTCCTGCAGTCAATACCGCTCGAGCGGTCAGTGAGCGCTTAGAAAATTTATCCAAGCGTATCGACAGAGTGTCAGATATGATGCGTACTAAAGTAGAGCTTTCTATTCAAGAACAAAACCAGTTGTTACTAACATCGATGGATAGACGCTCACAGATACAGTTAAAAATGCAACACGCTGTTGAAGGGTTATCTGTCGCGGCGATTAGTTATTACAGTATCGGGTTGGTGAAATACATCATCGGCTCTCTGGATTTGCATGACTTTATATTGTCAAAGTCTCAGCTGGTGGGATTGTCAGTGCCTGTTGTTGTGGCAACAGTTTGGTTGCTCACTCGCAGAGTGCACAAGCGTTTTAAAAAAATGGATCACGAATAAAGTAAACTTTTTAAAAGTAGAGAATTAAATGAGTATTGCAGAAAAAATTGAAGAGCTAGTTAAACAAGGTGTTAGCACCCAAGAGTTTTATTTAGAAAATGAGAGTCATATGCACTCAGGGGATGCGTCAGAAAGTCATTTTAAATTGATTGTTGTGTCGGATGACTTTGAAGGTAAGCGCGCGGTACAGCGTCATCAAAGTATTTATGCGCTGGTGGCGACATTAATGAATAGCCCTATTCATGCATTAGCGCTACATTTATTTACACTAAATGAATGGTCAGTAAAAGAAGATAAACAGTTGTTGTCACCAAAGTGTTTAGGCGGTTCTAAGTAGGAAAAAGTGATATCTATTTAGAAAGCATAAAGATAGTCATAAAAGTTATTTGACACGAATCTAGTTGAGGCTAGTATAAGTAATAACAAATTAGTTTTTTATTTCTTTTGGTTATATGTGAATGTCTTTAACCGTGTAAAAAAACATCAGTTAAAGCTTTGTCGCTTTTGGAGTCAGTCGTAATGTCTAATATTATCGCGGAAGAAGTACTGAGTGTGCATCACTGGAATGACACACTTTTTAGTTTTAAAACCAGTCGTGATCCAGGTTTTCGATTTAAAAATGGTCATTTTACTATGATAGGTCTGGAAGGCGAAAAAAAGCCAATTATGCGTGCCTACAGTATTGCCAGCGCAAATTATGAAGACTCACTTGAGTTTTTCAGTATCAAAGTAGAAGACGGGCCACTAACCTCCAAATTACAAAAGATAAAAGTTGGCGATAAAGTGTTAGTGGGGCGCAAGTCTACGGGCACGTTAATCGATGATTACTTACTACCGGGGAAACGTTTATTTCTATTGAGCACAGGGACCGGCTTGGCACCATTCATGAGCATTATAAAAGACCCAGAGATTTACGAACAGTTTGATCAAGTCATTTTGACCCATGGTGTTCGTTATAAATCTGAACTTGCCTATGCTGATTATATTGAAAACGAACTACCAGAAAACGAGTACTTTGGTGACATTATTCGTGAAAAACTACTTTATTACCCAACGGTTACTAGAGAAGAGTTTCGCAATCAGGGCCGCTTAACGCAGTTGATGACCAGCGGTAAACTCACTCAGGATTTGGGTATAGAAGATTTGAACCTTGAGAATGATCGCTTTATGATTTGTGGAAGCCCGGCTATGTTGCAAGAGTTTTGTGATATTTTAGATACTATGGGCTACATAGGTGCTGATAAAGGCAATCAAGGGCATTATGTTATCGAAAAGGCTTTTGTAGAGCGCTAAACACGTGCTTTCTTAGCGTTGTTTGAATATGCTGTAGCAGTGCTGAATATAATCATTCAGCCTTTTGAGCTACAGCTCTAACATAAACATCAGCAGCAGACCTTAAATACTTAGTTATCAAAGAGTTTGTCGAGTCAGTTTGTCTATTTTAAACAACGATTTATAGGGTAATATTAATGAACAGAATTAAAACACTGGTTGCCAGCGTTATTATGCTAAGTGCTGTGAATGCCGTTGCAGCCAATACGAGTGAAGCTGTTAAGAATATCGATACTTTTATCAACACACAACAAGTTGATAAAGCGGCTGCAAACTGGAAACGTGGACTACAAATTCCGCCGATGCAAAAGTTCAGCGAAGGCAAAGAGTATGTTTGGAAGTTACAGACAACTGCAGGTGATATCGAAATCAAACTATTGCCTAACGTTGCACCTATGCATGTCACAAGCACCATTTACTTGTCTCGTTTAGGCTTTTACGACGATGTTATTTTCCATCGCGTTATTACGGACTTTATGGCGCAAGGCGGTGATCCAACGGGTACTGGGCGCGCAGGTCCTGGATATACTTATAATGGCGAATTTAGTGCAAGTGCAAGACATGACAAGCCGGGTGTTTTAAGTATGGCAAATGCGGGACCGGGCACTGATGGAAGCCAGTTCTTTTTGACGTTTAAAGAAACTCCTTGGCTCGACGGTAAGCACACTGTTTTTGGTTATGTCACCAATGGAATGGGTGCTGTGAAAACTCTAGAATCTTTCGGTAGTAAATCAGGGCGTACATCGAAACCACTCAAAATTATTAAGGCATCTATTGTCGTAAAATAATCGTAATACAGGCAAAGCATTCTGCACTGAATGCTTTGCTATCTTTGGTAGTCCCCCCAAGCCCTCTTTGAATGCCCTTATAAAATTTATACATCTCTTAAAAAACCAGTCGAAAAAAATGGCTTTTTTTACCCTGTTCTAGTCTTTAATCTGCCTTATCTCCTGTCACAATAAGATCTAAACTGTCGTCAAAAGAAATCCTAAACGGGGAAATAGTAATGGTCATAAAAGGTGCACAATTTAAAGCAGATAAACCATGGGATTCGCGAATAATTGCAGATATCTCAGGGGTCACAACTGCTGTTCATTGGACTAACCAGCCTTATCATTGGCATATAAATGATGGTGAGGAGATTTTTGTAGTGCTTGCTGGCCAAGTAATAATGCATTACAAATTGCACGATGAAGAGCACGCAGTGACTTTAGAAGTAGGAGACATTTATCATGTTAAGATAGGCGGGCAACACTATGCAGAGCCTATCGGTGAGGCGAGAATATTGGTGATAGAAAAAAAGGGTAGCGAATAGTAAAAAGTAGGCGTATCGCCTGCTCAAGCTTGGCTTGATTGTGTACCGCTAGGCGTTAATCTGTTCGAGGTTCTATGGTCTTTGGCGCGATGTTCAGAGTCTGATTCTTTTTCTTCTCGTTTACCAAAATTATTATCTTCCATTAGAAACATCTTACTAATCAATAACATTTCATTTTGATTTGTTTGGGATTTATGTTTAAGCGGTTTTTTCCTCTATTTCATAAATATTAATTTTTGTTGGGATTTGTTCATGCTTACTTGCTCATTATGAATATGAAAGAGATTGACATTGAATCTGACTAATAATCAGTGAAACTCTTATATTGGCTTGACTTTAAAAAGAGAGGGGAGTAAATTAACGCTCAGCAACAAAGAAAGTCTATTTATTTACATGCTCCAAATCGCAG
>Ga0209395_1001621_pt1 | contig 31169 bp, 29 predicted proteins | sample GOMGulsemesocosm_3_FD_184635 | JGI IMG/M metagenome (GOLD analysis project Ga0209395, IMG submission 184635) | Methane-oxidizing microbial communities from mesocosms in the Gulf of Mexico - GOM9D Gulf of Mexico (SPAdes) (version 2) | ecosystem: Environmental > Aquatic > Marine > Cold seeps... | reverse complement strand
ATTTTCGTTTAGATAATTTAATGTTTAATCCTGACGGCTCTGTACAAGCCATTTTGGATTGGGAACTTTCAACTTTAGGACACCCCTATGCGGACCTTGCTTATCAGTGCATGCAACTAAGATTACCAGTTAACCCTGCTAAAAATGCCATTTCTGGTCTGATGGGGTTAGATGCCAGTCAACTGGGCATTCCAACAGAAGCAGAATATGTCACCCTTTATTGCCAAAGAATGGGCTTAGAAAAAATTGAAAACTGGCACTTCTATTTATGCTTTAGTTTTTTCAGACTGGCTGCCATTGCCCAAGGTGTGGCTAAGCGCGCGCTATCTGGTAACGCCTCTAACAAACAAGCCAGTAAAATCGGCGCTATGGTTGAACCCCTTGCCTTACTTGCACTAGGCATTATTAAAAACGAAATCCCCCACTCCCCATTAAAACAAGAAGATCAAACCGGAGCACTACTATGAAAGCCATTCTTTGCCACCAGTTTGCCCCTATCGATCAACTCTCCTATGAAGAGGTCCCTGATCCGATACCAAAAGATCACGATGTTGTAATTGATATTGCCGCTTGCGGGGTTAACTTTCCAGATGGTTTGCTTGTTCAAGGCCTATATCAAATGAAACCTGAGCACCCATTTTCACCCGGCAGTGAAGTCACAGGCACCATCTGTCAGCTGGGTGCTAAAGTGAAACATTTAAAGCTGGGCCAAAGAGTCATCGGCCTCACTATGGTGGGAGGGTACGCCGAGAAAGTCGCGATTAATTCGCGCATGGTGCTTCCTCTTCCAGACTTTATCAGTAATGAGCAAGGGGCAGGACTCATTACCGCCCATGCCACGGCGCACCATGCATTAAAGCAAAGAGCGAACTTAAAAAAAGGCGAAACCCTGTTAGTGACAGGGGCATCCGGCGGTACCGGCCTTGCGGCAGTACAAATTGGCAAAGCAATGGGTGCCCGTGTTATCGCCCTTTGCTCTAGTGAAGAGAAACTGGCAGCGGCCAAAGAGCAAGGCGCCGATGAATTATTATTAAGCACAGAGACTGATCTTAAAAATCGCATCAAAGCGCTGACCAATAATAAGGGCGTTGATGTTGTTTATGAGGTAGTTGGTGGTGAAACGTTTAATCAGGTAAGTCGTTCAATGGCTTGGAATGGCCGTTTACTCGTTGTGGGTTTTGCCTCAGGAAAAATACCTGATTTCTCAGTTAATCTAGCGCTGGTAAAGGGCTTCTCCGTCATCGGCGTATTCTGGGGAAGTTTCGCTCAAAAAGAGCCGGCCAATTTCATGCTCAATATGCAAGAGCTACTTAGCTGGTATCAAAAAGGCGAAGTTAGTGTGGTGATTGATGAGGTATTGCCTCTTGCTAAAGCCACCCATGCTCTTAACAAGGTCTTTAACCGTCAATCAATTGGTAAATTAATCCTTATCCCTTAATCACATTACGACATGGAGTAACATTATGAGTACATCGCTTTTTGATCTAACCGGAAAGGTCGCCCTAGTCACCGGGGCTAGCCGTGGGATTGGGGAAGAAATAGCCAAACTACTTGCTGAACAAGGCGCTCATGTCATTGTCTCAAGTCGTAAACTGGAAGGCTGTTTGGCAATTACTGACAGCATAATCAGTGCCGGTGGTAGTGCCGAAGCATTCGCCTGTAATGTAGGCAGTATGGATGATATCAACGCTGTTTTTGAACATATAAAGACCAAACACCAGAGGCTCGATATTCTGGTTAATAATGCGGCCACGAATCCCTATTTTGGCCATATTCTAGACACTGATATAGCGGCTTATAACAAAACGCTTGATGTTAACATTCGCGGATACTTCTTCATGTCAGTCGAAGCAGGAAAATTAATGCGTAAACAAGGTGGTGGTGCCATCGTAAACACGGCCTCAGTAAACGGCGTTCACCCAGGACCTGGACAGGCAATTTATTCCATCACTAAAGCGGCGGTCATCAATATGACCAAAGCCTTTGCAAAAGAATGTGCGCAATTTGGCATTCGCTGTAACGCCCTATTACCCGGCCTCACCAAAACCAAATTTGCTGGTGCGTTATTTACCAACGAAGACATCTATAAAAGTGTGGTACAGGGTATTCCTATGGGCCGCCATGCTGAGCCCAAAGAAATGGCAGGCACAGTGCTGTATCTCGTATCGGATGCCAGTAGCTATACCAATGGCGAATGCATTGTTGTAGATGGCGGATTAACCCTATAGCCCAAGTGTAAAGACACGCTAAAACACAAAAGAAGGTAGGTTATGGAAAACTTTAAAGATCAAGTGGTACTCATTACAGGTGCTAGCGGGGGGTTAGGGAAAGAAGCCGCCACACAGTTTGCTCAACAAGGCGCGAAACTCGCCTTGTGTGATATCAATGTGTCAGCGCTTAATGATTTAACAAGCGAGCTATGTGAACTAGGTTATGAGGTCTTCTCTCAAGCCTGTGATGTGAGCCAAGAAGAAGACGTTCAGTCTTTTATCAATAATACCGTTTCACATTTTGGGCACTTAGATGTGGCTATTAATAATGCCGGTATTGACCCTAAACATAGCCCTTTAGCCGATATTGATACTCAAGATTTCGATCGAGTCATGGCAATTAATGTGAAAGGGGTTTATTTGTGTATGAAATATCAAATTCCGCATTTGATCAAACAAGGTGGTGGGGCCATTTGTAACATGTCCTCGGTTGCTGGCATCTCAGGTGCCCCCTTTATGTCTGCCTATGCAGCAAGTAAACATGCGGTGATTGGTTTAACAAAATCCGCTGCTCATGAATATGGACGTGCTGGTATTCGTATTAACAGCGTATGCCCTTATGTCACAATGACTAACATGGTCGAGCAACATTTGAAGACACTGGATAATCGTGAAGACGTCTTAACTAAATTCTGTAAAGCGTCGGCATTAAAGCGTATTGCTCAGCCAGAAGAAGTCGCTAGAGTCATGTTATTTGCCTGCGACAAAAGTAATTCCTATATGACAGGACAAGAGCTAGTCGTTGATGGTGGTATGACCAGTATTTGATCCCTTACATCGACTAAAAGCACAAAAAAAGCCGCGCTCAATTAAGAGTGCGGCTTTTTTGTTACTCGATCAACGAAAGAGTAACGACAACCTAATGTTAAACTAAAGCACTAAACGACGTAGGTCGCTCAAGGCAGAGTTTAAATAAGTCATGAAGCGACCTGCGTCACCACCGTTAACGGCTCTATGGTCATATGAAAGACACAATGGCAGCATGGTTCGAGGTTCAAACTCTTTACCATTCCAACGAGGTTCAACATCCGCTTTAGAGACACCAAGAATACCCACTTCAGGGCAGTTCACGATAGGTGTAAAGCCAGTACCACCAATAGCACCCAAGCTAGAAATAGTAAAACAGCCACCCTGCATATCGGCAGGAAGCAATTTCTTATCTAGGGCTTTCTTGATCAGTACATTCGCTTCTTTAGCAATTTGCACAACTGACTTAGTATCAACATTACGCAATACAGGCACAACAAGACCAATAGGAGAGTCAACTGCAATACCGATATTCACATAGCTCTTTTGTACATAGCTTTCGCCATCTGCACGCATAGAGACATTGAATGCTGGATTCTCAACCAGAGCTTGAGCCGCGGCTTTAATCAGGAATGGAAGAGGTGTTAGTTTAACACCTTGTTTTTCCATTTCGCCTTTAAGGCCCTTACGGAAAGCTTCAAGTTCAGTGATATCTGCTTTATCAAACTGTGTTACATGAGGCACGTTTAACCAGTTACGCGTCATGTTTTGAGCAGTAAGCTTCTTAATCTTACTCATTTTCACAATTTCAACTTCGCCAAACTGGCTGAAATCAACATCTGGAATTTGAGGGATGCCAGTACCGCTGGTTACAGCTGAAGATGATGCCACAGGTGCAGACGCTGCTTTTTGAACGGCTGCTTTTACATAGGCATGTAAATCTTCTTTCGTAACACGACCACGAGGGCCGGTTGCGCGTACTAGAGAAAGCTCAACACCGAGTTCACGTGCAAGCATACGAACCGAAGGTCCTGCATGTACATTTTTAGACGGTGTCGATAACACAGCAGCAGTATCAACTACCGGTGCAGCTTTAACAGGTGCACTTGCAGCGGGTGTTGGAGCAGAGACGGCAGGTGCTGCCACAGGTGCTGGAGCCGAAACCACAACGCCTTCTACTTCAAGGTCTAAAAGCATATCGCCTTCAGAAACCTTATCACCAATATTGACAGAAATTGATTTCACTGTGCCTGATTTAGGCGCAGGAATTTCCATAGAAGCCTTGTCTGTTTCCAGTACAAGAATGGAATCACCTTCTTCAACTTTATCGCCAATAGCGATTGAAATCTCAATAATTTCAACACCTTCAGCACCACCGATATCAGGAACATTAACGGTTTCTACACCACCAGCGGTTACCACGGGTGCAGCGACTGGTGCGATAGCTTCAACGGCTGCTACAGGCGCCGGAGCAACCTCAACAGCAACAGGTGCAGCTGATTGTGTCGCCAGCACTAATATTGCGCCGCCTTCAGAAACAGTATCACCCATATTGATAGAAATACTGACAACTTTACCCGCAACAGGTGCAGGAATGTCCATGGAGGCTTTGTCAGTTTCTAGTACAACAATAGAGTCGCCTTCGCCAACGTCGTCACCAACGCTTACACAAATTTCAATGACTTCAACATCTGTTGCGCCACCGATATCAGGCACAGCAACAGCAAGTTCAGCCGTTACACTGGCAGCAACAGGGGCAACCTCAACAACAGGTGCCGCTGCTACAACAGGTGCAGCAACAGGCGCTTCAACAGCAACACTTGCACCCGCAACTTCAATCTCTAGAACAACGTCACCTTCATTAACGGTCGCGCCTTCTGCGACTGCAATGCTGATAACTTTACCTGCAGCAGAGGCAGGTACTTCCATAGACGCTTTATCAGTTTCTAAAACCATTATTGCTTGATCGATTTCGATCATGTCGCCAACTTGGACATTAATCTCGATCACTTCAACATCGGTTGCACCGCCAATATCCGGTACGTGAATGATCTCTGTGCTCACAAAAATCTCCTTTGTCATAAAGACGCATCAAAAATATATATAGCCCGATTCACATTTAAGGTGAACCGGGCACAGATTTAAATGGTAATTAGCAAGTTACTGGGTTTGGTTTTTCTGGATCTAGACCAAACTTAACAATTGCTTCTTGAACCACTGATGCCTCAATTTCTCCATCGTCAGCCAAAGCCTTAAGCGACGCAACAACCACCCAGTAGCGGTTGATTTCAAAGAAGTGACGCAATTTTTCACGAGTATCACTGCGACCAAAACCATCTGTTCCCAACACACTAAAAGTGCTATCGATGAAAGGACGAATTTGATCAGCAAACAATTTCACGTGGTCAGTAGATGCGATAACGGGACCTGCACCATTTAGGCAATCAGACACGTAGTTTGCACGTGGTGTTGCTTCAGGGTGTAATAGGTTCCAACGTTCAACATCAAGACCGTCACGGCGTAATTCATTGAATGAAGTAACACTCCAAACATTTGAGTTAATACCGTAATCATTGAATAGCATCTCAGCTGCCGCTTCAACTTCACGCAAGATAACACCAGAACCCAATAGCTGAACTTGTTTTTTGTTCGCTTTCTTGGTGTGTTCTTTCAGTTTGTACATACCTTTGATGATGCCTTCTTCAGCACCTTCTGGCATGTCTTCATGCGCATAGTTTTCGTTCATTACGGTTAGGTAATAGAACACGCTTTCTTGTTCTTGGTACATACGACGCATGCCGTCCTGTACAATCACGGCCACTTCATATGAATAAGTAGGGTCGTAAGAGACACAGTTAGGAATCGTACCTGCCAATAGATGCGAATGACCGTCTTCGTGTTGAAGACCTTCACCATTAAGCGTTGTACGACCCGCTGTTGCACCGATTAAGAAACCACGAGCGCGAGAGTCACCTGCTGCATAGGCAAGGTCACCAACACGTTGGAAACCGAACATAGAGTAGTAGATGTAAACAGGAATCATTGGATAATTACTGTTACTGTAAGACGTTGCACACGCTAACCAAGCAGACATAGCGCCGGCTTCGTTAATCCCTTCTTGAAGGATTTGACCTTTGGTGTCTTCTTTGTAGTACATGATTTGCGTATGGTCATGTGGCGTATAACGTTGACCGACCGCTGAGTAGATACCCAGTTGACGGAACATACCTTCCATACCAAATGTACGCGCTTCATCAGCCACAATAGGCACAACACGATGACCAATCTTCTTGTCTTTAACCAAATTATTCAAGACACGAACAAACGCCATGGTCGATGAAATTTCACGACCTTTTGTATTTTGTAATTGCGCTTTAAACGACTCAAGAGAAGGCACTTCAAGTGCTTCACTTGCTTTACGACGAGCAGGAAATGCACCATGCAACTCAGAACGACGAGCACGCATGTACTTCATTTCTGGGCTGTCGTCAGCAGGACGGTAGTAAGGAAGGTCTTTTAGCTCTTCATCACTGATCGGAATGCCAAATTTATCACGGAACATGGATAAAGATTCTTCATCCAATTTTTTCGTCTGGTGAGCCGTGTTTTGCGCTTCTGCTGCTTTAAACATGCCGTAACCTTTAACGGTTTGAGCAAGTACAACAGTAGGACGTCCATCATTTTTAGACGCTTCAGCGTAAGCTGCATAAACCTTATAAGGGTCATGGCCACCACGGTTCAGGTTCATGATGTCATCGTCAGACATATCTTTAACCATTTCCAGAAGCTCTGGATATTTGCCAAAGAAGTGCTCACGCGTATAAGCGCCACCATTTGCCTTGTAGTTCTGTAGCTCACCGTCACAGACTTCGTCCATACGTTTAAGCAACAAACCTTTTGTATCTTTTTCGAATAAAGGATCCCAATGGCGACCCCATAAACATTTAACCACGTTCCAGCCAGCGCCTCTAAAGACACCTTCAAGCTCTTGAACAATTTTACCGTTACCGCGAACAGGGCCATCTAGACGCTGTAGGTTACAGTTGATCACGAAGATCAAATTATCCAGCTTTTCACGGCCAGCCAGTGCGATAGCACCTAAAGATTCTGGTTCATCACACTCACCATCACCTAAGAATGCCCACACCTTACGATCACCATGATCAATCAAACCACGACTTTGCTGGTATTTAAGTACATGTGCTTGATAGATAGCTTGATGAGGACCAAGACCCATAGAAACCGTTGGGAACTGCCAATAATCAGGCATCAACCAAGGATGTGGGTAAGAAGACAAGCCTTTGCCGTCAACTTCTCGGCGGTAGTTATCTAGCTGTTCATCAGTCAAACGACCTTCAATATATGAACGAGCATAAATACCTGGGGAAATATGGCCTTGGAAAAAGACCATATCTGCTTCTTGCTTACCATCTCCACCACGGAAAAAGTGGTTAAAACCTATGTCATATAAGGTTGCTGCAGATGAGAAACTAGTAATGTGACCACCAAGTGTCGAATCGACTCGGTTTGCCTTCATTACCATTGCTAAAGCGTTCCAACGAATAATGGAACGAATACGACGCTCCATAAACAAATCACCCGGTAACGGTTTCTCGTCTTGTGGAGAGATGGTGTTACGGTAAGATGTTGTGATAGATGCAGGCATAGGTGCGCCCGCTTTTGTCGCTTCTTTATTAAGACGATCTAGAATGTATTGTACACGCTCTGGTCCTTCTTCTCGAAGTACCGATTCAAGTGCATCTACCCATTCTTTCGTTTCTGTTGGATCGACATCATTGAGGATATGCTGTTCAGTCATAGTATTAATAACCCCCCGCTATTAGAACAGATCTTGGCAAAACGGCTGAGTTTGATTGTTTATCAGCTGAAGTACCTTTTAAACGAACCGTTGGCACCATACAAGGATAAGTATGGAACCAGCTAACGCTCATACCAAACACGAGTCTATTAGCGAAAATGGACTTGTGTTTAGTATGATTGGGGTCGAAATTATTATTGTTTTAAGTTTTCCAACGCCATTTCATCAGCCACCCTATAGGTCGGAACGTTTTCCGATTCGGACCTTTCAAAAAGGTCTCGAAGTGTAGTCCTGATTTTTGCAACGCGCTGTTTTGCAGCGACTGAAGAATAATCAGGCTCAAAGGATATGTTTATTATACCACCAGCATTAATCACATAATCAGGTGCGTATAACACCCCTTTTTCATGCAACAAATCGCCGATAGACGGTGTTACTAATTGGTTATTAGCAGCACCTGAAACAATATCCCCTGTGAACTGGTTTACAAATTCGGCGCTAAGAGTACCACCTAAAGCGCATGGCGCATAGATGTCTATTGCAAGTCCAAATAACTGATCTGAAAAAACAATCTCAGCATCAAAGTTATTCTTAGCTTTTTCACAGGCACTTTGATTTAAATCACAAACCAGTAACTGGGCCCCATCTTGGTGTAAATATTCACACAAAAAATAGCCTACATGTCCGATTCCTTGAACCAATATGCGTTTATTTTCAAGAGAATCTGTGCCGTATTTTTTTTCACACGCCGCTTTAATCCCTTGATAAACACCAAAGGCGGTAAAAGGTGATGGATCGCCACTTATTTCTGATAATCCATACACAAAATTTGTATTACGCTTCACAATTGACATATCAGTAGGTGAAATACCAACGTCTTCAGCTGTGTAATAACGGCCTTCTAGGGCGTTTACAAATTGTCCAAAGGCCTCCAGCACGGCTTCGCGCTTCTCTTCATTTGGCACACCAAAAATAACGGCTTTACCCCCACCAAAATCCAAAGATGAGACTGAGTTTTTATAGGTCATGCCACGAGATAGCCGTAAGACATCCGTAATTGCATCTGCTTCTGAAGAATAATTCCACATACGACAGCCACCCACAGCGGGACCACGATTACGGTTGTGAATTCCAATAAAAGCGATTAAACCGGATTCATCATCCTGGCAACGATATACGACTTCATGATGATCAAAATCAATGTGACTATCGACGTCTATTTTCACTATATGAAATGAACTATTGATTTTTGATGCTCTTGATGTAGGGGGTTCTTGCGATAAAACTGGATTCATACAACACCTCTCGCGTTTTGCGCGTTTATTTTTAGGTAGCTTTTGACTACTTATAAGTGCATAGCTTTAATTTTTGGGTAAAAAATACAAAGCTAATTCGGATAAAAACAATCACCCTATTCAGGATATTGAATGGGTGATTATCTTTGAGTGTAACCTGCAATATTTTGAAAAGCAGTAAGCATTTAAATCTAATTCAATTCTATTTTTTTGATTAACTTAAATCACAGGCTAACAAGTCAGGTTATCGAAATAAGCGCGACTACAAACACCCAGACATATGTGGCCCGATTACAGACAGCTTGGTAGGCATTCAATTGATCAATGAAGGTTTCTTGTTCCAAGGTTTCATTACTACCGGTAATCAGGGCTAGTTCAAACATCTGCAAGCCATTTATAAAGCTTGCCATTTGCCACTGAGCCACCTCACCGATAACCGCATCCATTTTCCCCGCTAGCGCAACACTCATACAGCCAAATAATCCAACTGGGATCTCTATCAACAATTTAAGTTTTGTAAACCACCCTGGCGGTTGATGAAGTGCTACTTTATATAGGCAAAGAAATAAAACGAGCCCATACCAACCCAAGAGCAAAAACAAAAAGGTTAATACTAAGGTGAAAATAAAATATTGGCTGATAAAAAGGGACCTAACTTGGGATTCAAGTTGCTCGATAGGTTGATTCTTATCGTCTATCTCCCCCTCTAAACTTCCTTGGTTTAATAAAGACAGAATCCTGTGTCGGTAGCTTTCAGACTGCTGCAACTTAATTTCTTGATGCCCTGTATAAAACAGATATAAATAGAGCAAAGAAGCTAACAGTAATAGCAGACTCTGCGAAAAGACAGTTTGCACCATCCATGCAAACAAACATAACGCGATGGCAAAAAGTACAAGGTTTTCAACTCTGCCCTTGATTAAGTCATTTAATTTGAGCGTTAGTCTCTGACTCTGCCATACGTTTCCACCTTGATTCACTAGAATAAGTCGAAGAAATAACGCGGTTACTAGTATCAGTAATATCACTTACAAGTCGCTCCTCATCATAGGGTTTCCCTTTTACCTAAAGCTTTGATTAATTACTAATTTACTGCCCATTTTATTGTTACATTGCAGATACCTTAGTACTAGAGAATAAAACTCCCCTATATTTATCAAACATACAAGCAAGAAATCAAAAAATCGATGGCTTAGCACTGACGAAATATGCAATACCCGTTACAATGAGTTTCTTTTTATTAATTTGTATTTACAGGACATAGCATGACATCTAACGATGCCCAACTTCAGCATCAGATAGCTTCCCAGGTCAGTTTAGCGCTTGCAGAAGACATCGGCGCTGGTGATATTACTGCGCAACTAATCCCTGCTGATGAAACAATTAAAGCTAATGTCATTACCCGTGAAGAAGCTGTGTTATGCGGTTGTGCTTGGGTAAATGAAGTCTTTAAACAGCTCGATGATAGCGTTGAAATTATCTGGCATGCTGAAGAAGGTGATCAGTTAACCGCTAACCAGAAGATTTTTTCTCTTTCAGGCAATGCCAGAAGCATTTTAACTGGTGAGCGTTGTGCCCTAAATTTTGTTCAGAGCCTATCTTACACTGCGACGATTTCTAGAGAGTATGCTCAACTAGTCGCTGGGACTAAATTGACGGTATTGGACACACGAAAAACACTACCCGGCTGGCGCTTGGCTCAGAAATATGCTGTCTCAGTAGGCGGTGCTCAAAATCACAGAGTGGGCTTATATGATGCATTTTTAATTAAAGAAAATCATATTATGGCAGCAGGTTCGATCGAAAAGGCAGTCTCTCAGGCGAAAGCCATTGCGCCAGGTAAAACAATTGAAGTTGAAACAGAAAACTTAAATGAAGTACAACAAGCCGTCACCGCAGGTGCTGATATCATAATGCTAGATAATTTTAGCTTAGAGATGATGACAGAAGCCGTATCTACTTTTGGTGACAAAGTTAAGTTTGAAGCCTCTGGCAATATGACCAAACAAGATTTATTAGACGTGGCTAAGACTGGTGTTGATTTTGTCTCTGTCGGCGCATTGACCAAACACATACACGCCATCGACCTTTCTTTAAGAGTGGTTAACGATTAAACATGAATGATTTTATTCTGGTAATTAACAGTGGAAGTTCATCCTTAAAGTTTGCTGTCCTTGCTAAACGCGGACAAGACGTCATTCTAGAAGGCATTGCTCAACGTTTAGGGAGCTCTAATGCGTCTATCGATTTTAAGTTTAACAAGATTAAAGAATCGCACTTATTAGAAATCGGTTCACACCAAGGCGCATTAACCAGAATAAAGTCTTGGTTCGATCAACATCCGGATGTCACTCAAAACCTGATTGGCATAGGCCATAGAGTCGTACACGGCGGCGAAACATTTAGCCGTTCTGTTATTATCGATGACAATGCAATCATTGAGATTGAAGCCTGCTCAAGTTTAGCGCCGCTACACAACCCTGCAAATGTTAAAGGTATTAAAGCCTGCCATACACTTTTTCCAACACTGCCTCAGGTCGCTGTGTTTGATACCGCATTTCATCAATCACTACAGCAAGTTCAGTATCTATACCCTATCCCCATGCATTTCTATCGTGAGCAAACGTTAAGAAAGTATGGCTTTCATGGCACCAGTTACCGCTATATTAGCCAAGCCCTAGGTCATTTAGATAGAAAAACGCTGCTGCAAGGCATCATAGTTGCCCATCTTGGAAATGGCGCCAGTGTCTGTGCTATTCAAAACGCAGAATCTGTCGACACCAGTATGGGATTAACACCTTTAGACGGTCTTATGATGGGAACACGCTCTGGCAGCATTGATCCTATGATTTTAAGTTTTATGGCTAAATCAGAAGAAAAATCGCTAGATGAATGCTTAAACATACTCAACAAAGAAAGTGGACTATTAGGAATTTCGGAGCTTTCAAATGATTGCAGAACCCTTGAAGATGCGATGAAGGCAGGCGATGAAAGAGCCAAGCTCGCGCTGGATATGTTTTGTAGCCATACCGCTAAGAACATTGCCAGTTGTGCAACTTCACTAAACTCATTTGATCAGCTTGTATTTACCGGTGGCATAGGTGAAAACTCAGTCTATGTTCGAAGCCAAGTATGTAAATCATTGGCCATCTTAGGCATAAAACTCGACCAACAAGCCAACACAAATCTAACGCGTGGACAAGCTAACTTAATCTCAAAAGAGTCGGCTGAACAAAGCGTTTGGGTTATCCCAACGAACGAAGAACTCATGATAGCCTTGGATACGATTAATTTAATTCAAAATTAGGCCGTTAACGAAAGACGAGCAACTTACATAACCAGAATTGGAAACAGACATGTCTATTAATGTCCTAATGACAGTACCAACAGGTCCAGGCGTTGGCCTCACTTCAGTCTCAGTTGGACTGGTACGGGCACTTGAACAGCAGGGACTCAAAGCCAGTTTTTTTAAACCCATTGCCCAACCAAGACCCGGTGATTTTGGTCCTGATAGATCAACCGCTATGGTTGCACAAGGTTCGACTCTCACACCGGCCGACCCTATTCCATTACATGAAGCCGAACGTTTTTTGTACAATGATAATGTTGATGAGTTGATGGAAGAGGTTGTTGCCCGTTTTCAAAAAAGCATAGAGCCAGACAGTACCGTCATTATAGAGGGTCTTGCTCAAATCCCAGGCCACCCTTATGCGACTAGATTAAATAAAGCGATCGCAAAAACACTGGATGCATCTCTGGTTCTGGTGACTGCACCCAATAATATGCGAGTAAATGAACTGGAACATCATGTTGAAATTGCAGCAGGTTCGTACGGCGGAATAAAAGCCGAAGATGTGATTGGCTGCATACTTAATAAGACAATTCCAGGCTCACTGGGTACCAAGTCCTATGGTGACTCTTTTGCTCATCGCCCTATATTTAAGCGTAATTTCAACCTCCTTGGGCAAATCCCTAAAGCGGAAGAATTAACCTACCCAAGAGCCCGTGATGTAGCAGACTTTTTAAATGCCAAAATAATTAATGCCGGTGAAATGGATTCTCGTCGAGTCCACTCCTTCACCCTGTGTGCCCGAGGCGTCGAAAACACACTGCCTGCGTTAAAACCTGGGGTTTTAGTCTTCACTCCTGGGGATCGTACTGACATTATTATGGCGACAGCCATCGCCGCCCTGAATAATACTAAAATTGCAGCACTGGTTTTAACGGGTAACTACCAACCCAGCGAAGAACTACTCAAGTTATGCGGAAAAGCCATGGCAAAAGGATTGCCCATCTTGTCCGTTGATACCAATAGCTGGGAGACTGCCATTGGCATGCAATCTTTTAATCAAGAAATCCCTTTAGATGACAGACAGCGTATTTCTTTAGTAAAAGAGCATATGGCTCGATGTATCGACCATGAATGGATCAGCTCTTTTGCACTCAACCAAGATGAAAGGAAACTTTCTCCACCCGCTTTTCGATATAAGCTCATAGAGCAAGCAAGAGCGTTAAATAAGCGTGTCGTCTTACCTGAGGGAGAAGAAATACGAACCATTGAAGCCGCCTCTATTTGCACCGAACGCGGTATTGCTCACTGCATTCTATTAGGTGATAAGGAACAAATACTTCGTATCGCTCACAACAATGGTATTGAGCTTCACCCTGATGTTGAGATTCTTAGTCCAGGTTCCATTCGTGATCGCTATATCGTCCCCATGTTAGAGATTAGGAAACATAAGGGCTTGACAGATATTGTTGCGCGCGAGCAGCTTGAAGATAATGTCACATTGGGCACAATGATGTTGCAAACAGGTGATGTAGACGGACTCGTTTCAGGTGCTATACATACCACTGCGAACACGATTCGGCCCGCTCTTCAGTTAGTAAAAACCTCGTCGAACTCGTCCCTCGTTTCTTCCGTTTTTTTCATGTGCCTACCAGATCAAGTTTTGGTTTACGGGGATTGTGCCATTAACCCAGACCCAAGTGCGGAGCAGTTAGCTGAAATCGCTATCGAAAGTGCTGATTCTGCCATTGCCTTTGGCATCCCAGCCAGGGTTGCTATGATCAGCTATAGCACAGGCGGGTCAGGCGCGGGTCATGATGTTGAGAAAGTAAAACATGCCACTGAAATTGCCCAAGCAAAACGCCCTGATTTATTAATAGATGGTCCATTACAATATGATGCAGCCATTATGGAAGACGTTGCCAAACAAAAAGCGCCGAACAGTAAGGTCGCAGGTCGTGCTACCGTTTTTATCTTTCCAGATTTAAATACCGGTAATACCACTTATAAAGCGGTACAAAGAAGTGCTGATGTTATTAGTATTGGCCCCATGCTTCAGGGTATACGCAAACCTGTCAATGACTTGTCTCGCGGCGCTTTAGTGGATGACATTGTTTACACCATCGCAATAACGGCTATTCAGTCCGGCCATAACAACCTTTAGCACACCAATAAAGGGGAGCAAGCTTAAAGCTCGCTTCTCTTTATATCACCCTCCCCTGTACAAAAAACACACAGACATTATAATTAAGGCTATCAATTAATGAATTGACGAGCCGAAGTATATCTATGAGCTTATCCCATGCTGTTGAAGCCTTTTCAAAGTCCCCCTCTGTGCTTGTCAATAAAGCGAGCACAGATAATACAGCTAGCTCATTAAACCTTAATAAAGCAATCACCACTCATACAGAACCGCTTAATGAAAACCTCAGATTTGTCACCTTATCTGAAGAAGGGAAGCGACTTTCAAAGCAACACAATCCAGAAAGGGACCTACTTGACAGGATATCCAACTATCAGGGCTCAAAGACAATAATACACAGCCAAAATACGCCTTTAACTTATCAAAAGAAAATTCAAAACCAACCCACACCCAATACGAGAGAGAGCCTAACGCTTACTGATGATGAGCAAAAAAAAATTGATCAATTAAAAAAACGCGATTTAGAAGTCAAGAATCACGAAAGAGCACACGCATCCATTGGTGGTCGCTATGCTGGCGCCCCACACTATCAATATGAAACAGGACCCAATGGCACGCGCTATGCCACTGATGGCGAAGTTGCTATCGACCTCACTGAGGTCAACAACGACCCTCAAGCTACCATAGATAAAATGAAGCAAGTATACCGAGCAGCCTTAGCACCCAGAGAGCCCTCTTCTGCCGATAGAGGGATTGCATCTCAAGCTCAACAAAGCATCACCAATGCACGCTCAGATCTAAGCAATATAAAGGATTCACAGACAGAACAAAGCCCTCTTCAACCTAACAGTGAAGCTAATGGTCATTTCAACAAACAATCCCGTAATATTCAAACACCACAAGACATACAAAACATAAACGCTTATAGACAGGCGAATAACATCAGCAAAAACACCCTTTATCAACTAGCTTAAAAGGGTAAATTCACGCTTAAGGATAAGTGTGCATTTAACACTTTACTCTCTATCCAATTTTTCATGGAGGAAATAATGGATAAAAAACGACGCTTGCCTCAAAAACACAAGGTGAAGGGATTCACTCTGGTTGAACTCATGATTGTTATCGCAATCATTTCCATCCTAGCGGCTTTAAGTGCCCCAAAACTCACCCGCCAAGTCGCCAAAGCCAATTTGGTATCAATTCACAACCTTGCCAGTCAGAACCAAGCTGCGATTGAAGAGTTTATTATGATCAATGATAGCTATCCTTCAAGCAGTGAATTCGTTAACTGGTTAATCGATGACGCATCCGATGCCCATATAAATCAGATAAGCCTTACCAACGAAGACGGAACCACTGGGGATTTAAAGATCACATTAAATGCCTTACCTGGCTTAGAGTCTGGACACTACTTTTTATTTTCAAGAAATGATGACGCTAACTGGCAATGCAGTTCATCTCTCACCAGTGATTATCTTCCCAGCCATTGCACTACTTTAGATTCAGACATTGGGGAAGAAGACTTATGATGCTGGAAGAGATTTTAAAACATGCAGACCAGATGCAAGCAACGGATATCCATTTTTGCCCTGAGGCAAATAGTTATAAAGTGCTATTTCGCATTGCTGGTAAACTTAATTTATTTATCCAACAAACATCGGCTAATTTGATCAACCGCCTGAAGATGATGGCAGACCTTGACCTCTCTGAATCAAGACGCACTCAAGAAGGCCAGTTTCAAAGCAAGATAAATAATAAACAGTACTTTATCCGCGTCAGCATTGTTGCAACCCAACGCGGCGAAAAAGTCGCATTACGCTTATTACAACAACAAAAAACGCGAACACTTAACACATTAAATCTACCTGCAGACTTAGCAGAGATCATTAACAAAGCACTCATATTAGACAGTGGCCTCTTTCTAGTGTGTGGTGCAACAGGAGCAGGCAAAACAACCACGCTATATGCCTGTCTTGATGCGCTGAATAATGGCGAAAAAGCCATTTTCACGATTGAGGACCCAGTAGAATATGAAGTTGAAGACTATTTTCAATGCGAACCCCAACTGGCCATTAATATCACCCCTTGCAAGCTGTTAAAATCCTTCATGAGGCAAGATCCAGATATCATCTTAATTGGTGAGCTTAGGGATGCTGAAACGGCACAACTCGCCATTGCCGCTGCACTAACCGGGCACTTAGTGTTTGCTACCCTACACAGTAACTCTGCAATCGATGCGATACATAGAATGCAATCATGGCAAGTTGATTTTTTTGCGCTCAGCAGTGTTATCAGCCTGGTTCTTCACCAGAAAATGCATTTTAGAGAAGCAAAAGCAGAGCCCATATTTTGCGGCATAAAACCCAGCTGGGATACAGACTCTCGACCATCAAGTTATCAAGACCTCACCCAAAATCAAACATTTTGGCATTTTTATCATTAATGAGGAGTCTTTTATGCCTTGGTACAAAATATCCAATAATAGCGCTAGTAAAATTCGATTTTACCCCTCTATTGAAAGCGCATACCTAGATCATTTTAGTCAAAAATCATGGTCAGTAAATATTAAAGAAATAAGGCTAAAACCACTTAACAGTAAACAGTTGGAAAAATTCTTATTAGAAGTATTAAAAGGGCTGGAAGCCGGACTTAAACTGCAAGATGTGCTCACATATATCAGCCATCATGAAAGTAGAAGTAATATGGCCCTCATAGCACGAGCAATTAAAGATGAAATAAGTATGGGTGAAGAGTTCAACACTTGTTTCAAACAACTGGTCGAAACGTCCCTACAGGGGTATTGTGATTTGTTTATACAGAAAAGTACTTCTGAGCAACTATTGAGTCACTTAAGTATTTTATATGAGCAAATTTCGCAATTAAGGCTTTGGGTAATGCGTTTACAAAAAAGCCTTATATACCCATTTTTTGTCATTCAACTCTCACTTATTATTTGGCTAACCAGTCAAGCTTTCAGTAAAACAATCAACTTAGATATTCAAAATAGCGCCCTAATTTACCTCGCTATTAGCCTTTCCCAACTCCTCATTTTTTATTTATTTCAATCCAGTTTGATTTTAGGCCTGATTGAAAACTGTTTTTGCGCATTCAGGCTTAATAAACTGTTCAATTTACTTAACGCCTCATTAAAAGCAGGCAATCATTTACAAGGCGCACTAACACTGCTGCCAACAAACTTTAACCATAAACAGATTAAGCAAGAGCTTCTACTCGTGTATTATCACTTACGATTAGGTGATACGTATCTTACTAGCTTCCCAACTTATTGGTTTCCAAAAGAATCCTTGCTAGCTTTGAAGGCCTCATGTCAATCTGGCGATATCTTAAGAGCAATAGAAACTGCCTCTCATATTCATAAACAGCGATGGCAGAAAAGGCTCAATTTTATTGAAAAGCTATGCCCCCTAATAGGCTTAGGCATAGCGGGTATTTTTGTCAGTAAAACATTAATAAGCATTTATCTACCTTTATTAAATATAGAGTAGAAGACAAGGTGATTTTTTTGGAATTAAGTATATTTTCCTTTTTTATATATGTAGTTATCTGTCTTTGCCTAGGCAGCGCTATGACAGCTTATGTCGCTAGAACACCAAAATATGAAGAGTATATTTGGCGAAAAGAAGCCCATAACTTTCTAGATATGCCATTTGATGAAAGCCCTCCTCAAGCATTTCATATTGGCAGATCTCATTGCCCAGAATGCAATGAAACACTCCAGTTTTATGATCTTATTCCAGTTTTAAGCTTTATAATAAGCAAAGGGAAATGTCGCTATTGCAAGCATACTATATCCATCAAGTACCCATTGATTGAACTTGGAAGTTTGGCAATTTGCTTGCCTTTGTTACTTATTAGCCAGCACTGGCTCTCCCTTTTATTAGTGACAGGTATTTTCTGTTTACTGATTTGTATTTCACTTATTGACTGGCAACATCAATGGATACCAGATCAACTAAACCTACTATTACTCGGCCTTTCACTGGGGGTGAACCTACTTGAAAGTGAACGAATGCTTTACCATGCCGTATTGGGAATGGTGTTTGGTTATGTATTAATTGTCTCAATAAGGCAGCTATACCTTACACTTAAAGGAATAGAAGCCATTGGCTTAGGCGATGCTAAATTATTAGCAGCTTTAGGCGCATGGCAAGGCCTTGAGAGTTTATTTTACATCGTCTTCTATGCCAGTATTCTAGGTGTCATATACGCCTTAATAAGTAAAAAAGGTCGCTATCAAAGCTTGGCTTTCGGACCCTTTCTTTGTTTAGCTGCTTTTTCACACTTTTTTATTCTCCATTTTATTGAACCTTACCTATGACAAAAACAAAGAAGAAAAACATCGTTGGCCTAGCCGGTGGAATAGGCTCTGGCAAATCAACCATAAGTAAAATATTCAACAACCTTGGCATTACCAGCATAGATGCCGATGATGTGGCCCGAGAGGTGGTTGAGCCAGGAAGTTACTGCCTAGACGCTATTGAAAAGAGATATGGCAATACCATTTTATTGCCCGACAATACGTTAGATAGAAGGCAATTACGTCACATTATTTTTGATAATCAAATCGAGAAAAAATGGCTTGAATCAATTACTCACCCAGCCATTAAAAATCGTATTGAAGAATTAATTGAAGCTGCCGATAGCAAGTATGTACTCTTAGTGCACCCTATATTGTTTGAAACAAATCAAGATAAGACCTGTGATTTTATTATCGCAATTAGTGTGCCAAGGGAAAACCAAGTAAAACGGGTATGCGAACGCGATAATTGCACTGAAGAACTCGCTAATAAAATGATTGATAGCCAAATATCAGATATACGTAGAACAGCTTTAGCTAATACAATAATTGAAAACACTGGAAATATCAGTGATTTGAATGCTAAAGTCGAGAAATTGAACCAATATATAATTAAGCAATTCGATGAAAAATAATACAGAAACAAGCAAACTCGTAAGCTGTCCTAATTGCCAAAAAAAAGCGGTTTGGAGCACAGAAAATAAATTCCGTCCTTTTTGCTGCGAAAGGTGCAAACTAATAGATTTAGGAGAGTGGGCAGCAGGGACTTATAGCATTCCGCAAAAACACTCAGAAGAAGATGAGGTATTTTCCAGTATGCTAGAAACCTCGACGTCAAATTATTAAAAACATGATTTAAGTGGAAAAACATGGCTGAAGTTGATTTCTCAAACCAAAGAGCACTACTAATAGAAGATATGGCTGAAGCCCGTATCTTACAGAAAAAGATGCTTAGTGATTTTGGTTTTAAGCAAATTGAAATGGCTATGAAAGCCGAATCAGCCATAGAACTATTAAGACAAAATACTTACGATGTGGTTTTATCGGACTATAACCTTGGAAGCGGTAAGGATGGGCAACAACTTTTAGAAGAAGTTCGCCACTCAAACCTCATCCCTAATACGTCAACCTACCTAATGGTGACGGCTGAAACATCGATTGAGATGGTAATGGGTGCCATCGAATATCAACCTGATGGTTATATTTCCAAACCCTTCTCTCAAGCCCTGCTACAGCGCCGTTTACTTAAGCTGGTTGAAAGCAAGCAAAAACTATATTCGGTTAACCAGGCGCTTGATAAAAAAGACTATGAACTCGCCATAAAAAAAGCAGCCCAAGTAACAGAAGACTTCCCTTACCTAGAATCTAAATGCGCTAGAATTAAGGGCGATTGTTTTCTTGAATTAAAACAATATGATAATGCCGTTGATCTATATCAAACGGCACTAAAAGAACGAAAAATGCCATGGGCATTATTTGGTCTTGCCAAAGCATACTTCTTCAAAGGAAATTATGACGAAGCCGAAAGTCGCTTTCGCCAGTTAATGTTAGATAATCGATTTTTTGTTAATGCCTATGATTGGTTAGCAAAGTGCCAAATCAAACAAAACAAAATTGCAGAAGCTCAAGCAACATTAATCGATGCCGTTGCCAAGTCACCCAAGGCAATTCTTCGTCAAATTGAATTAGGTGAATTAAGCGCTAAGTTGAATGACTTTCAAACCGCTGAAATGTCGTTTCGCCGAGCAGTTTTTTTAGCAAAACATTCCATATACAGTAATAGTAGTATTTATTTCCAGCATCTTAAATCCTTTATTGGCATTGCAAAAGAACATGAATTAACCGGTCGTCAGGTGGATAATTTTAAAATCACCCTAAAGAAAATCCAAAAACTATTTGGTGACAATCCCAAGATAAAAAGCGGTTCCTATGAAATTGAAATAGAACTTTTTATAACCTTAGATAAAATTGGCCAAGCAAAAAGTGCACATTTGCTCTATAAACAAGATATAGAAATGGGACTTTCTGTCCCTAAAACTGAGCGATTCATAAAGAAAATTGAGCCTTTATTGGGAGACTAAAGTGAATAAAGTTGATATCAGCGTCATACTTGCCAGCTCCATCCATGAAAGTAAAAATGCTGTTGGCAACCTCATGTATCAACTTCAAACGTTAAAGTCTGAGCTTGAGGTTCCTTTAGAACAAGTAGAAAAAATCAACAATATTGAAGAAGGCTTAAAACAACTCAATGACGAATGGGTTGAATACCTCTATTTGTTTAAATTAGCGTCAGATGGCTATGATCTTCAAACAGAAACATGGCAAGTTAATGAGTTTTTAGATGATCAAGTTTTTGTTCTCAGCCAATCAGCTAGCGCAAAAAATCTTATTCTTGATTACCAATGCGACGAATCACTGCTAGCCAACTTTGATGAAAGGCTATTGACCTCTGTTATCAGTACAGCCGTCTACAATGCCTTACGCTTCGCAAACAATAAAATCACATTGAGGGCTGAATTGCGTAATGATTTTTTGGTTTTTTTAATTGATGATGATGGCCCAGGGTTTTCTGATGCAGAAGATGAAGAGCAAGAGTTTTTACAAAATAACACAGGTCTTGGATTATATTTTGCCGAATTATCCGCTCAAGCCCATACAAATAAAGGCAATCAGGGCTATATTGAGAAGTCAGAGTCGACCATACTGAATGGGGCATGCTTAAGCATCTACATACCCCAATAAGCACAATCCATAGCCTCAGCGGCCATAGAGAGAGCGTTAAGGTAGCCAAACCTCGAAACGGCTACCTTTAAGCACACTGTCATTACTTAACGAGACATAGCCAGTACGTCCTCGATTCTTATGTGATTTAGCAATCTCATTGCAGTACAGCCAACCCAAGCCTTGCTCATTCAGCTCTTCTGACTCTTGTTGAACACCTTCATTAAATTTATCGAGAAGGTTTTTGGGGAAACCGCGACTATTATCATCCACCTGTATAAGCAATCCGTCATCATGGGGTAGCGCTTTAATAATAACTTCATCCTGAGTATAACGGCTCGCATTAACCAAGGCGGTAATGATAATTGAACTCACAAGCTCTGCATCAAAATAGCTACTAAGGTCTTGTGCACATTCTATATTCACCCTGACATCAGCCAATACAAACAAGCCATTAACACTCAACACTTGTTCTTCTAAAAATTCATATACGAAGTGTTCATCATGCACTAACGGCAATCTTTCGTATTCAATACGATACAAGGTATGCAAATGAAATAAATTATTTTGTAATCGTGCGACTTCATAATGCATATTTGAAAAGCTCTGTTTATGCTCATCATTCATACGCTGGGCTAATGCTCCGTTTGCTTCGAAAGATTGCAACAATACAGCCAACGAGGTGTTCATATCTTTAACGGTTGATGCCATAACATTATGAAACTTAATCTCTTTTGTATTCACTCTGAGTCCCTATGGTGATGTTTGAAAATGACGTGATACGTATGCTTTTAAACTACGATAGCGCTTAAATTGTTTATGCCGATCCGTAATATGCTTAATCCTATCAAGCGAGTCGATACATAGACCTATAAGACTTTGATTACGCTCTGTAGTTTCCATTAATTTCAACGCCGTTTGTACTAGATTCATATTTAAACCTGGATGAATAGGCGATGATTTTTGAGCCTTTTTAAAAGCCTCAATCGCATCTTCATAACGTTTGTTTTCATAAAGACTTAAACCAATTAAGTTATCTTGTTTGGCTTTTAATCTGGCAACAAGGCCTACAGGTTCATCTAAAAACGCATAGGTCTTTGCAACGAGCCTTTTATCTACCGAATTATTTTTTAAAATGTGATCAAACATTTCAGCGGCCGCCTCATGCTGGTCCGTTGCATAAAGCACCTTACCCATCTCAAGAGCCATTACCGGCGTTAATAATCCAGCATGCTCATCTATCATACCTCGAGCCTCTTTAAGCGCAAGATTAGCTTGATCACGCTTTCCTTGGCTTGAGTAGATTTGACTTTCGATTAGGACTTTATTTAATTTTGTTGTGGCCTCTTCAGGAAATTTTTTAGTCGCCTGATTTAACAAAGAAAATGCATCTTGTGCTTTCTTTCGGCTCTCAGCAGAGACGTCACCCATAATGGATTCAGAGATTACTTGTGCGGCCTGAAGATATTGTTCTGCTGAAGCATAGTGAGAGTTCGCACTTAATTTTAAGGCTTGTTGACTAGATTTTAAGGCTATATCAAGGTCACCATTTGCCAAACTCAAATTCACCAAAGTCTGTTGCCTCGACATCACTCTTGGTGACAACTCTACTGCACTTTCAAGAAAATCCTGGGCCTGCTCCGAGTCACCTTTTTCTTCAAGATACTCGGCTAAATAATCAAACGCCTTTATACAGTTAGGGAATTGAGCGACCACTTTATTGAGGTGCACTATCGCATCGGCTAATGACACGGTTTCTTTCATCACTCTAGCTTCGAGTACCATAGCCCAATCCAAGTCACGCTTGGATTGTACAAGGTGACATAAGCTCTTGGTTTTATCATATTGCTTTATGTCATAAAATGCCTCAGCCATCTTCCTGCGACACCAAGCAGAATATCGACTACCCGCTTTAATCAACTGATTACAGGATGTTAAAACAGCTTGTGGACTATTCTTTGCTAAGGCTTTCTTAACCTCGCTTAATTCACCATTTTGTTGAACTAAGCGTTCAATTCTTTTAACCAATACGGATTGCGTAAAGGGTTTAGTAAGATATTCATCCGGACCCGCCTCCATAATCCCCATGACAACATCACGACTGGTTTCAGCGGAAATAATGACAAACAAGGCCGTGCTTTTTAGATAGCCAAGGTCTCTAACTTCTTCTAGAACCTGCTGACCATTCTTACCATGACCCAGATTATAGTCACACAAGATGAGATCGAATTTTTTAGATTTACATTCGTCTAAAACCCCTTTTCCCGTCGCTGTGACGTGAATATTTTCAACTCCAACCGATAATAAAATTTTTCTTATAGACTGACGAGAATTCTCAAAATCATCAGCAATGAGTACTTGTAATGCACGCAATGTTTGAAGTCCTATACCTAGTTAATATCAAGGCTCTTTAAAACACCTTTCACCATACAGTTGTTTTGAATAAGTTTAAGTCAGTTTTTTACATTAGGACTCATTTTTACAATTACTCACGTAAATAATCAATTAAAGCCTCTCCCGCTTTTTCAATGTGTAAACGTAAACAGTCAAGTGCAGATTGATATTGTCTGTCTTGTATTAGATTTATAAGCTGATAATGATCTAATTGACTTTGCCCATCATAATCCAATGGCACACATTGAAATCCAATGTATCTATCAACTTGACGATGAAGTTGCTCCACAACTTTAAAGAGAGTCGGTCTTTTTGCCGCTTCATACAGTGTTTTATGAAACAGCCAGTTCAGCTCACCTCTTTCTAATAAGGTAATCTCTTTTTGCTCAAGCTGCTCTAAATAATCCTTCGCTTGCCCTAAGATTGCATGAGTTAAGTTAGGAAAGGCAAGCTCAAGCAACATCACCTCTAACGCAGAGCGCATTCGATATAAATCTTCCGCTTCATGGCGTACCAATTTGGGAATCATGACTCCACATTTGCCATGAGGAACAAGCCAACCTTCTGCTAACAACTGTTGCAAGCTATCACGTACTGGGATGCGGCTAACCTGATAACGCTCTGCTAAATCAGCCTGTTTTAATGGCACACCTATCGGTAAATTTTGCTCTTTTATATCCGCTTTTAAACGCGCTAATACATCTTTACTCAAAAAATATCACCTTCAAAGTCAAACCTATGAAACATTGTCTGACATTATTGAATTTAAATTCAAGGTTAAATCAGAATTTAATACAAAATTAACATTAATTAAAAAAAGATAAGGTATAAATCAAATTAATGATTCATTTTTTTATAAATATAAGACAAATCAAACCAAAGACTATGCCCCAGAATGCGGATGAAATATCAAAAAAAGAGATGTCGGATAAGGTAACTAGGAAAGTAATTAAAGACGCCTCTCTGGTTTTATCCTCTTCTAATGCCGCCTTTAAATTGACCCCAACGGTCGAAATGAGCGCAAGCCCTGCAAGTGCAGCAATAATACTTTGCGGAAACAAGGAGAAAACAGCCACTAGGCTAGCACCACTGATCCCAGCCAAACAATAAAACACACCGGCTGAAAGCCCTGCTATATAGCGCTTATCTAGTTGTTTGTGACTTTCAGGTCCCATGCAAATAGCCGCCGTTATTGCGGCTAAATTGAAAGTGAAACCGCCAAAAGGAGCCAATAGTATGGTGGTAATGCCAGTCCAAGATATTAAAGATGAAGAAGAAACATCAACATTATTAGCCTTCATAGCAACAACACCAGGTAAGTTTTGAGCAGTCATAGTCACTATAAATAATGGTAAGGCGATGCTAACAATGGATTTAAGGTTAAATTCTGGAGTTTGCCAAATAAGGCCACTTTGAGATAACAGACTGGTCGATATGTTTAATAACTCAGATTGAGTACCAAATATTAAAATTAATGCAGTACAAAGTACCATTAAAATGGCGTATCGAGGAAAGAATCGTTTTGCCACTAAGTAAGTAATCAGCATTATAAAAACTTGCTTAAAATCACTGGCCATAACGTCAAAAATGGCTATTGCAAATTGAAATAATATCCCCGCTAACATGGCACAAGCAACTTGATAGGGAATAAGCGCCATCAACTTATTAAACAACCCAGTCATACCAACCAGTAAAATCAAAATCCCGGTAACAACGAACACCCCTATCGCTTCTGGATAGCTCACACCGTCTAAACTTGTGACTAAAAGAGCTGCACCGGGTGTCGACCAAGCGGTAATTATTGGCTTTTTGTAAAACCAAGATAATAAGAAGCAAGTGAGTCCCATACCAAGACCAAGCGCCGTAATCCAAGACACTACTAGGCCCGTATCAGCACCCGCGGCTTGAGCAGCCTGAATAACTATGGTGACAGAACTCGCAAATCCGACAAGAACAGCCACAAATCCAGCAACAACAGCACTTATACTCAGATCATTTTTAATAGACATGACAATAACACTCACTTAAATTAAGAAAATATCATCGCATAGGATATCTTAAATGTATACATTTTTGATAATGGTATTCATTTTACAGTTTTCATCAAATTCCGAGGTAATTCGAAAAGTCTTCCTCGCTTGATCTATTGCCTGATAAAGCATTATATTTTCTACTTCCGCCATGCCAAGCTTTTTCAAAACACTCACTGATGCCTTATTTTCAACCAAACATACAGCGTAAATCTGTTTTTCTAATTTCGAGTGAAACACAAAGTCTATGCATCTAGCACTGGCTTCAAATGCGTAACCTTGGCCTTGATATTTTTTTAAGATCATAAATCGTAAGTCTGAATAGAGTGGGTTAGGAGAGGACTCGACCCCTACAAACCCAATAGCTTGGCGTGGCTTAGATTTTAAATAAATGACAAATACCCCAAACCCTTTACGCCAATGAATTATTCGTCTGCGCATAAAGGTGTCGACTTCAATATTGCTAAAAGAGGTATTCTGGGGCAAGTAACGGAGATAATATGGGTCCTGAAGTAAATTTCTAAACAGATTTAAGTTTCCCTCTTGAACCTGTCTCAGCATTAATCTTTTTGTGTCAAGCGTTAACACTTCATCTCCTTTTTAACATAGAATCATAAATACGCGGGTGATCATTAAACAACCATGTCTTGCCATAACAGTCATTAAAAGGAGCCCTTATGGAAATTAAAGATTTACTATCGCAAACAGATAAATTACCCAACGTACCTGACGTTGTTCGCGAGCTGATTATAGCCTTAGGGGACCCAAATGCAGATTATAATGCCATTGCAACTAAGGTTGCTCAAGATCAAACCTTATCCCTAAAAATACTTAGGTTGGTCAACTCTTCTCACTTTGCCCTCTCTAGAAAGGTATCGTCTATCGATGAGGCCGTTGTTTTATTAGGCATGGAAAAACTCAACACTCTGGTCATCGCCTCAGGCTTATCAAATTCAGCGTCAAAAATTGACGGCCTTGACCTTAAAGCGTTTTGGAAAGACTGCTTCATGGTTGCTAGCATTGCAACTTGGCTAGCCCAAAGAACTGAGGATGTCGAAGAGGATATAGCCTTTACAACAGGCATTATTTACAACATCGGTCGATTATTATTACACCTAGCAGCCCCCCAAGACGCGATGGCAATTCAATCATTAGTGAAAGATAAAAAAGCCTCTCGTATTGCGGCTGAAATGGAGCGCTTAAGCTTCACTACACAAGATGCCGGCAAAGCACTGTTAGACATGTGGAAATTTCCTGCAGAGCTTGGCATTGCCATTCAGCAATACAAAAGACCGCTTGGTTATGATGAACCAAGTCCTTTAAGTGCCATCCTTAATCTTGCCAACTACCTTAATGGTGCTCGCGTTAATAATAGGCATGTTGATGATGTTAGAGACTTTATCCCAAAGAAAGTGATGCAATTAGCAGGCTTACCAATAACAATCCTAGATGACCTTGAGGAAGCTCTGACACTGGAAACCGGCCTTGAGCTTTAACCCATAATATAACGTCTAACTTTGATTGAAAGCGGATACTAGATAAGGGTATGATGCGTGGAATTTTAATACGACTAGAGATAAAAAGTGACGCATTCAAACACCCCAGTTCAAGGCGCAACATGGATGGTTATTGCTGGATTGGCATTTGCCATCGTCAATAGCCTTGCACAATATCTAAGCATTCATTTTCAATTAGCCTCTACCACAGTCGCCTTCATACAATACGGGATTGCTTTCCTTATTATTCTGCCATGGCTAAGAGGTTTAGGTCTTAAACAAGCCTTAAAGACAAAAAAATTAGGCTGGCATTTTACCCGTGTCTTTTTTTCTGTCATAGGGATTCAATTATGGCTTTGGGCCCTAGCTTACCCTGTTCCAATTTGGCAAGGCATCGCCCTATTAATGACATCCCCTCTTTTTGCCACCTTAGGCTCAGGACTATTTTTAAAAGAGAAAGTAGGTCTGGCTAGATCATTTGCAACGCTAGCGGGCTTTTTTGGTGCCATGCTCATTCTTGAGCCATGGAGTGACAATTTCACCTTTGCAACCCTGCTACCCGTAGGTGCAGCATTCTTCTGGGCAATCTATTCATTAATGGTTAAAAAGCTATCAAGTGATGACTCTCCCACCACCATGGTGGTTTATTTATTTCTATTGATAAGCCCATTCAATTTGTTATTAGCACTCCCTGAATGGAGTTTTCCAACGGGGACATTTACCTGGACGCTATTAATTGCTGCGGGGATTTTTACTGCTTTAGCACAATGGGCAATAGTAAAAGCCTACTCCATCGCTGATGCTTCTTTTATACAGCCCTTCGACCACGTCAAACTCCCTCTTAATGTCCTAGCCGGTTGGCTTGTTTTTGGCTGGGTTCCACCTGGTAGGCTTTGGCTAGGCGCTTTTATCATTATATTTGCGATCGCCTTTATTACCCACTACGAAGGAAAAGTAAAACAAGCATCTAAAACAGCATAAAGTTTAGCTTGATCGGATACTGTTGAAATACGCTAATTTTCGGCCATTTAATTGTCGCAAGATGTATCAAATCGACCTTTTGGCTAACTTTATTACAACTAACTATCTACACCCAATAAACAAGACTTTATAATCATGCCTTAATTCAGTTAATAGGTTTGATATATGAGCGATATTATTCGAGTACTGGTAGTTGATGATCATGTAGAAATCAGAACCCTACTCGCTGAATATTTACACAAACACGGCATACGTGTAGAAACCGCTGATGGCGGTGAAAGTATGCGCCAACAATTAAGTCGCGCTAGCTTTGATGTCATAGTGCTTGACCTCATGCTACCGGGTGAAGATGGACTGACTCTTTGTCGAAAGATCCGAGAAAAATCAGCAATCCCAGTCATCATGTTGACTGCAATGGGAGAAGAAGCCGATAGAGTCGTTGGCATTGAAATGGGGGCAGATGATTATGTCACCAAACCATTTAGCGCCAGAGAGCTGCTGGCTAGGATTAAAGCACTGGTCAAACGCTCTCAAAGCATGCCTTATCAAGGTGAAACGTCACAAGAGGCCAAGCAATTTAGCTTTTTAAATTGGCACCTTAACCCCATCAAACGTGAACTTGTTGATAATGAAGACAAAATAATTCCACTTAGCAGTGCAGAATTCAGATTACTCACAGTATTTCTTGAAAACCCAAAACATGTACTTAGTCGAGATCAATTAACAGAAATGACAAAAGGACATTCTGCAGGCGTATTTGATAGAAGTATCGACAATCAAATAAGTCGCCTTCGAAAAAAAATTGAAGACGACCCTAAAAACCCAGAAATTCTAAAAACTGTTTGGGGCGGAGGCTATATCTTTACCGAGGAGGCCGTTAAAGCATGAAAAAACTAAAAAACACACCTATGTTTTTGATGCTTAAAAAGCTATATCCCCATAGCTTAGCGGGACAGTTTATCTGGTTACTTCTGATTGCCCTGCTTTTGAGTCAAATCATCACCAGTTTTGTACTTATCAATGAAAGAAAAGAAGCACTGACTGTATTAAATAAAAAAGGCAACCTTAATCGTATTATTTCAACCGTTCGTATACTTGAAGAAAGCCCGATAGAAATGCATAAAAAAATCCTTCAAGCGGTCAGCTCTGAAAATATCCATTATTGGTTCAAGCAACCCAAGGCTAGCCAAATCAAAGAAAATTCATACATAGACAAACAACTCATTAATCGACTAAACAAATTCGGCATAAAAAAATTAGTGGTACTTGAAAATACAGACGTCGAAATCAAACGAAATAAGAGCCTTCATTCAAAAAAATTCAATTTTAATGGTAACACTGACCGTTTCTCACCTCATAAACAATTTGAGTGGAACCAGATTGCCATTCAACTTAAAGATAAACGCTGGCTCAATGTTGCTAGCCGCTTTCATATAAGCCCACCTCTATGGCCACTGGCCAATATTGTTTCCATTACAATAACGGGTTTGTTTTTAATCCTTGTTGCAATTGTCATGATACGCCGCATCACGAAACCCCTTAAGCAATTAACCCAAGCAGCCCAAAAATTAGGATGCGGTGAATCGGTAGACTTATTAGAGGAAGTCGGTCCTGATGATATCAAAACCGCCACCATTGCTTTTAACCAAATGAATAGTCGTCTACAGAGATACATTACAGATAGAACTAACATGCTTGCAGCTGTCTCTCATGATCTTAGGACCCCTATCACCACACTCAGATTAAGAACGGAATTAATGGACGAAGGCCCGACTCAGGATGCCTTTCTAAATACACTTAATGAAATGCAAGCGATTACAGACTCGACCCTTTCCTTTATTCGTGAAGAAAACTCAACTGAGCCCAGTCAATTAATTGACCTTAGCGCTTTACTCGATGCCATTTGTGAAGATTTAGCCATCCAAGGAAAACAAGCAAAACTCATTAGTGAAAACTCATGCTTTTATTTATGCCGACCTGTTGCTATAAAGCGCGCTTTAAATAACATTATTGAAAATGCTATTTTCTATGGTGACCTTGCTCAAATTGAAATAATACAAAGCCCTTCTCAACTTATCATTAATGTTTGCGATGAGGGGCCTGGTATTGAAGATAAGCAACTTGAAGAAGTATTCAAACCCTTTGTCCGACTCGATAAAAGTCGGAATCAAGCACAGGGTGGTATGGGGCTTGGACTTGCTATAACTCGTTCTATTGCACGGAACCATGGTGGCGATATAACCCTTAAAAATTCACTAGGCGGGGGGTTAACTGCAACACTTTCGCTTCCAATCATTGAATTGGCGCAATAATCAATTCAGCATGTCTCTTATTATGCCCATGAAGACGCTTACGAGCACAGCCACTGAAACAACTTAATAGGCCAATACAGCAACCAAGAAGCTCAACAAAACTGTCGACTTCTGATTAAATCATAAGCATAAAAAAAGTCGCTAGTTTTCACCAGCGACTTTTCATAAGCATTTCACTTCTAACGCATTTTAAATGAACGAATTAAAAGTTATAACGGAAGTTTGCCAAAACAGTATTAATATCATTTCCATTAAAATCATAATACTCATAGCCAACACCAAAAGAAAGCTGAGGTGCCGGATAATAGCGAGCCGCCAACATGTAACCCATGCCTGCGTCATCAAATACATCGT
>Ga0209395_1001620_pt1 | contig 31188 bp, 35 predicted proteins | sample GOMGulsemesocosm_3_FD_184635 | JGI IMG/M metagenome (GOLD analysis project Ga0209395, IMG submission 184635) | Methane-oxidizing microbial communities from mesocosms in the Gulf of Mexico - GOM9D Gulf of Mexico (SPAdes) (version 2) | ecosystem: Environmental > Aquatic > Marine > Cold seeps... | reverse complement strand
AAAACAAGCGAAATAGCGGAGTCAGTGTGCCCCTGTTTATGGGCATTACTGGTGTAAATGAGCATATTGAGCTTGTTTTTAACGCCGTATTATCAAATGCAGTAGTTATGCTGAGGTCTCTACCTAATTATCATAGGAGAAATAAACACAATCGGGGGACTAAAGAATCATAGTGGTGCGACCATTGAGACTAGAAACGTCGCTCAAACAGTCTATTTGGACTAGCAATAGCTGTGGATTGAAAATGAAAGTGGCGTCAGTGAGCAAAGCCAGCGAGCACTTAGCCCCTCACTGGCTGTAAAACTAGCAGCTTTGCTTCATTAAATGCGTGACATTTGGGTCGCTATGCTTGACTTGCTTAGTGACAATATAAATAAAATAGCGGTCTATGCCTATCTCTTCATTGAGTAGCTGTTCAATCAGCGCCTGAAAGCTTTTAAGGTTATGTGTGATAATTTTCAAAACATAGTCTGAACCGCCACCTGTTGCATAGCACTCAACTATCTCATCCACTTTTTGTATATAAGATTCAAACAGATGAAAATCCGCTTGGCTATGCGCTTTTAATGAAATAGTGACGATGACTTTGGTTAAATCAATCATCCGATCAAGGTCAATTTGCGCGTGATAGCCCTTGATAAAACCCGCTTTCTCCAGTTTAGCGAGTCGCACCCAGCAAGGTGTTGGCGACAAATCAACCCACTCGGCCAGCTTCGCTTTACTCATTTTCCCATGTTGTTGAACAGCGCATAAAATACGAATATCTATTGCATCTAAGGACATCTTTTTCATGGTTATTATTCTCTCAGACATCGACCTAATGATCAGTAATTCCACTCGTTAGGAATTAGCAGATCTGACACCATACAAGAAAACCTGTGCTTGTGCAGTCAAAAGAGAGAACTTTTTGTGCTGCACAAGCACACTGAGTGCCGATGACAGCAGAGAATGTAAATAGACTATTAGTGCATCACTGCCTGGCTTATCAGCTGACAGATGCACTGCTTAGATTACTCACTTTAGCGCGGTGTTAGCACCTTACTTTGCGCCGATTCCAGCGCCTGGCTAATCAGTGCATTAATCGTCATTGGCCCAACACCTGCGGGTACCGGGGTGACGGCAGCAGCGCGTTCATCTAACCCCTCTTTCTCTATATCACCCACACCACCGGCGTGATAACCCGCATCAACCACCACCGCACCATCTTTAATCCAGTGCGCCTTGATTAACTCAGGAATACCGACAGCGCTGTCGACGATGTCTGCTTGCGCCACTAATGCCGGTAAGTTCTTAGTGCGCGAATGACAAATAGTAACTGTGGCACTGGCATTTAATAGCATCGCCGCCATCGGTTTCCCCAGTATTGGGCTGCGACCCAACACCACGGCGTGCTTGCCTTCTAAGGGGATATCGTAGTGCCTGAGCATGGTCATAATGCCAGCAGCCGTCGTTGAGCCAAAAGCTTGCTCACCCGTGACCATGCGACCATAACCTTGAGTCGTGATTCCATTGACATTTTTTCAATCGCAATCGCATCAAAACAGGCTCTTTCATCGATTTGCTCAGGGACAGTATGCTGTAGCAATATACCGCACACTTGTCTGCCAATATTCAGCGCTTTATAGTCTCCAATAACTGTTCAGTCGTGGTAGAGGCAGGCAAATTAATACTGCGCGATCCCATCCCCACTCTCCCACAAGCGTTGACTTTCATTTGCACATAAGTGGCAGAAGAAGGATCGTCACCGCCTAAAATCGTGACTAGCACAGGCTGTGTATGCCCCTCACTTGTCAGTTGCGCGACTTGCTCGCCAAGCTATTTTTCACGGCTTTTCCATCTAGTATTAATGCAGAGATAATTGCTCGCTTCCTCTTTAGTATTATGGTTATAAATCTTAAGTTGCTCTCATAGCTAATACGTACCACCTGCTTTCAGGGCAGCAAATAAAACTGAGGACAACTCACCAAACACCCATTTAATTGCGGGTGGGACGGCGCTTTAAACCTGTAAAGCGCCGGCTACACATCGCTTAGCACTTAATACTCTGCATGGCAGGGTCATAGAATGAGCGCAGCGATGGGGTGACTTTGTAGCGCTCGCACTCCACTTCAATCTCAAAATCCGTATTATCCAACCACTCTTTAGTGACACCGCTGTCTAATTCCACGTATCCCATCGCCACAGTGGCACCAACCGTATGACCAAACATGCCCGCAGTGGTACGACCGACTATTGAGCCATCGGCGTAGATTGGTTCTTCGTGGTAACACAGCGGCTCGGGGTTTTCGAACAAAAAGGCTATAAAACGCTTTTTCAGTGGCCCATGCGCCTTTTGTGCTAACAACGCCTCTTTACCGATGAAACCGCCCTCTTTTTCAAAATCAGAGGCAAAGCCTAAACCGGCCTCTAAAGCGGTATCTGCATCGGTAATATCATGCCCCCAATGGCGGTAGCACTTCTCCATCCGCAGCGAATTCAGGGTGTGATAGCCGTAAGGGCGAATGGCAAACTCCTCGCCCGCCTCAAACACTAAATCATAGACACTCGGTGCGTATTCTGTCGGGATATACAACTCCCAACCCAATTCCCCGACATAGGTAATTCTTGAAGCGCGCACGATGGCGTAACCGAGTTCAATTTCCCGAGAGCTGGCAAATGGGAAAGCTTCATGGGACATATCTTCGCCGGTCAATTTGCTCAGTGTTTCGCGAGATTTTGGCCCCATCACGGTAATCACTGCGTAAGCAGAAGTCACATCGGTAATCACTAGCATCGCCCCCTCTGGCTTATTGCTTTTCAGCCAGTGCATATCTCGGGTTTGACAGGCCACCCCAGACACCACCAAGAAACAATCCTCAGCGGTGCGGGTCACAGTGACATCCGCCTCTATACCGCCGCGCTCATTGAGCCACTGGGTATAGACCATTTTATTCACCGCCACTGAGACATTAATACTGCAGATTCGATTTAAAAAGCGCTCTGCATCTGGCCCTTCAACTTGATATTTACAGAAAGAACTTTGATCGATAACACCGACCGCATTACGCACTGTCTCATGCTCCGTTTTATTATTTTCAAACCAGTTCTGACGATAAAAAGAATATTGGTACTCGCGCTCCTGTCCTTCATTGGCAAACCAGTTGGCGCGCTCCCAGCCGCTTTCAGTACCAAATACCGCACCTTGTGCCTTTAGCTGGTCGTGCAATACCGAGCGACGTACCCCGCGGGCGGTCTTAAACTGCTTGAAGGGATAGTGCGTTTCATAGAGTAAGCCCAAAGTCTCAGTAGTACGCTCTTCAAGATACTTTTGTGTGCCCTGAAAAGGTCTGTTACGACGAATATCGACATCCCACAAATCTTGCGGTGCATGGCCTTTTTTGATCCACTGAGCCAGCATTTTACCGGCCCCACCGGCGGATTGAATGCCCACCGAGTTAAAGCCCGCTGCGACAAAGTAGTTTTTAAGCTCTGGCGCTTCACCTAAGTGATAGCGATCATCTGGGGTAAACGACTCTGGTCCGTTAAAAAACAGCTGCAATCCAGTGCGCTCTAGAATTGGTAGACGGTGCATCGCCGCCTCTAAATAGGGTTCCAGATGATCAAAATCATCCGGCAATTGATCAAAAAAGAAATCCTCTGGAATCCCCTCCATTCCCCAAGGTTTAGCACCGGGTTCAAACATGCCCACCAGTAACTTTCCGGCATCCTCCTTGTAATAGCAATAGCCATCCATATCGCGCATGGTCGGTAAACCGCGCTGCAGCTCTGGCATGTTTTCAGTCACCACGTAAAAGTGCTCTGCGGCGTGTAGCGGTACATTAACACCCGCTTTTTTACCAAACTCTCGCGCCCACATGCCTGAACAGTTAACCACGTATTCGGCGTCAATATCCCCCTGTTCAGTGATAACCCCCGCCGCTTTGCCATCGCGAATTTTCATATCCAGCACTTTCACCCCTTCAATGATTTTTGCTCCCCCCATACGCGCACCTTTTGCTAATGCTTGAGTCACATCAACCGGGTTTACCACACCATCCATCGGTAGATGAATCGCGCCGAGGACATCATCGACATTCATTAGCGGCCACATCTCTTTGGCCTGATCTGGCGAGATCAAATTACAGGGAAATCCCGCCACTTTTGCCATTGATGCGCCGCGTTTGAGCTCCGCCAAACGCTCAATATTAGTCGCTATGGTGAGTGATCCATTACGCGTAAAACCGGTCGCCTGACCCGTTTCAACGGCTAATTGCTCATAGAGATCGGCACTGTATTTGGCTAACATCGACATATTGTAGTTAGCGCGTAATGTTGGTACTAAACCGGCGGCGTGCCAAGTTGTGCCACAGGTCAACTGGCGACGCTCCAATAGCACAACATCGGTAAAGCCAAGTTTGGTCAAGTGGTAGGCCACAGAGCAGCCGATAACGCCACCGCCAACGATGACAACTTGCGCAGATGTAGGTAGTTGTTTAGTCATTTTTATTCTCCAAAACTCTACGACCCTGACGCAGAGTTGTTGTGATTACCATGGTATGAAAATACTATAAAATGAAATTATCATCTTTTTTTTCATAAATACACAATATTTTTAACTAAATTTCACAACTGCTAATTTTATCACTGCTTGAAAAGTACAGCGTTTAATATTTAATTAATTTTTCAACAAGTTAAATAATCAGTTCTTCGAAACACTAAATATTAAAGGATTTTCTCAATGGTACAGCTGGGTGATTCGCGGCAGTATCGACAGTTCTTTGATCTATTAATATACCTACTCGATCGCTAGAGTGTGGATCATCTTGAAAATATTAAATGCTAGGTGATATAAGAGGTAATGATGAAATCGATCCTCTTAAACAGTTGTATGATGATGGATATAGCTGCCAGCTACTGATCAGCAGGAAAGCGTAAGTGTGGGCGACAGTCTAAAGTGACGTGCCTTCAACTCAGAGACTGCAAGGTAGGTTGCGATAGTCTCTGACAATGTCGACTTGGATTATTAACAAGCCTCGGCCAATTACCGTAGCAGCCTCTCAAGGGCTGCCAATCACTTTGGTTGGCATTGCTCTCCCTTACATTGAGCATGACAACGGTGTCTTCAGCAGACAATTAGCTACTTCACGGTCTACTGCCAAAAATTTAGAGGGAAAAAAGGTCGCAGCCCCCTTTCGTACCTTCGCTCATTCAAAAATGCTACTTGAGATGGACCATCTTCAAGTGGACAGCAAAAAACACATTGACTAGATATGACACAGGACAGCGCATGGCGTGTAGCTGGATGCGGCGCTTAATAGAATACCGGGCTGTACTAATAAGCCCAAAAGAGCAGGAGAAATCGATGTTTCGCTTAATGACTTCTACCTATATTGCGTGACCCGGATGTCTCTTATTACCTAGGCCAGGAGCGACGACAGCCGGATTAAGATCACATTGATGACATTATGAGCACCGCAATGAAGCCAGTATGCATCATCACAATATCCGATTTTCACTCCATTAAAACAGCTGTTTTCGCTATTAATAACTGCCGCCGTTGAGTACCCACATCACCACTGTTTCCTCACTATCAGAGGGGTTATGCACCCAGTGAGAGTCCTCTTCAGTCAGGGAAAAACTATCGCCGGCAACCAGTAAAAACTCTTTGTTGCCAATCGCCAATTCAAGGGTGCCCGATTGTATCATCCCAGCTTCTTCACCTTTGCGCTGACGCAGCTCTTTATTACCGGCGCCGGGTGAAAACGTGGTCAGGACCATTTTTAACTGACCGCTGAGTCTAGGTGTCAATAACTCCTCTCGAATCCCTGTACCTGAAAAATTCAAGCTGCGACGGGCATCACGGCGCACAATATGATTTACCTCATCCGCTGGCGCTTGTGTATCCGCATGAAAAAACCAACTGATTTGCACCCCAAAGACTTCACTAATCGCCTGTAGTATGGGAATCGGTAGCGAAGAAACACCTCGCTCAACTTGAGAGACATAACCGACAGAGCGTCCGATTTTCTGTGCCAGGGTAATCAAAGTAATGCCCTTGGCTTTGCGTAAATCTCGAATCTGTCTGCCAATTCGTAAGCTTTCTTTCTCCATAACACCCTTTCATTACTGTCTTTTAACAGCTTGTTTTTTTCAAAAATGATTGTAGCAGATATCACCATACTGGTATGCCCTAGAATAAGGGTTGAATCCTGCATAAAAGATCAGGCGCAGTAAACGACAGGGAATCAAGCTGTACTAAATTAGTCCTTTTTGCAAAACACCCTTTACCTGTCTATAGGTATAGGCTTTACCATTATCTCTTTACGTAATAATAAAGGTATAGCCAATGTTAGATATCCCCCCTTTAACGCACACGCAATTTTTACAGCAACTAGAAAATAACAGCTTAGACCCATGCCACTTCAATCATCTTGGGCATATCAGACTGGCTTGGATCTATTTAACTAACCATCAATACCCTGTTGCGGTGAGTAATATTTGCCGCGCTATCCAAGCTTACGCTGAAAGTTTAGGCGCTCGTGATAAATTCAACATGACCATTACTGTCGCTATTATGCAGATAATGTCCAAACGCTTAAACGATGTCAGCGATAAGTCATGGCAGGATTTTTGTGCTAAAAACCCAGACATTATGGAGGACGCACTTAGCTTATTACTCAGTCATTATTCGAGGGAGAAACTCTTTAGTAATACTGCTAAACTGGTCATTCTTCGACCAGATATAAAACCCATTTAGATCCATTTAATATCAAGGAGGATGGCATGCTAAGCGTTTCTGAACTTGCAAAACGCTGCGGACTGACCCGCACTAGTGTTTTGTATTATGAGAAAGCTGGCTTACTAGTACCACGTACCCGTTCAAGAAATGGCTATCGCTGGTATGGTGAAGAAGAAGTAGAGCGACTGAAGAATATTTTAGCCTATCGCTCATTCGGCGTCAGCGTGGCCGAAATCGCTGAACTGCTCAATAAAAAAGACCAGCCATCCCAGTCCAAACTGTTGATGAAGCAGTTTTACAACCTTGAAAAAGAAGTGGTGAAATTAAAACAACAACAGCACGCGATTGTGGTGATGCTGCAAGAACCCGAGCTCTTAAAAGATCACGGTCTAAGTAAAGAACAATGGGTAGAATTGATGATCTCGCTCGGCTTTAAAGAAACAGACATGGTCGCCTGGCACCAAAGCTTTGAGTCGTTAAAACCGCGTGAACACCTAAAATTTCTACAGTCATTAAACATTGATGAAGCAGAAATCCAGCGCATTAGAAATCTATAAACCCTAGATTAAATATCTAGTTTCTGGTGGCAGGGTTTAATGTACTGCAAGCTTGAAAATCAACCTGCATAGTCTGTTTTAGTTATTTGGAAAACCACATTATCAGCACCATTTGCGTTGGCGCGTCTGCCTATTTCCACGCCCCCTATTTTCATCACTGCGCGCTGTGAGCGGATGTTGTCGACGCCCACCACAAACAAAACACTGTCGGCAAAAGTAAAGGCGTGCTCTAACATGAGTCGCTTCATGTCTTTATTATAAGCGCCACCCCAGTGCGATCGAGATAGAAAAGTCCAACCAATTTCTAACGCAGCATCTTCAGGCCTGTAATCGTGGTATCTAGATGTGCCGATAACTTTTTGAGAAACGCTGTCAATGGCCACAAGCGCACCTTTAGAGGTAATTGCCTCTATAAAAAAAGCCTCAAACTCCGGTTTCAGGTACCTGTTACTCGCTGGATGTTGCTCCCAAAGTAATGGATCACTGGCCACTGCGTACAGTGCTTCAAAATCACTTTCAAGCATAGGTCGCAGTGTTAACAACTCACCTTGTAGCTTTGGTTGTAATGATGCGTGAAACTGTTGCTTACTTGACATACAAATCCCTATTACTTGTCAATCTATTGATTTTTTATTCTGCTAACCAGATATTCTTAATAAACCCTAGAAGCACAACTTAAGTATCACTCGTATACTCAAGCCAGTTAACCGTACGTCTATTTGGCGTCAATTGAGGAGCTATATAATAGGATTCTTTAGTGCCCACTACGACAAAACCCGCTTTAATATACGCTCTAAGCGCTGCCAGATGCTCTATATCAGTGTAGGAGACTACTTTATCTATTCCCCTCAAAGTTAACCAATAAGCAGCTGCTACTTTAAGTGCTTGTGAGGCGATACCTCTGCCTTGAAAGTTTTTTCTAATGCCGATATGTAGCACCACCTCACTGTTAGTTTGCTCGCATGTAATACAGCCAATCACTTGCTCGCTCTGTCTCTGTGAGATTAACCAAATACTCATTGCATGTTGACTAAGGCTGTTAGGATGAGAATATTTACTCAGTACCTCCATGGTCTTTGCTATCGTTTTGTAAGGCTTTCTAGCAAGATATAAAGCGCAATCCCTATCACTGTAATATTCATGAACAAGCACTTCATCACCTTTTCTAAAATATCGCAATGCAATATTTTGAGTAACGGTGATAATGTTTGTCATTGCTATCAATTACCGCGCTGACTAAACAACAGTGCTCCGCCAAAGGCAATAAAGGCGCTGTTATAAATTTTAGTAAAGTACTTTTTAATAGCAGATTGCTGCAACTGGTTTTGAATATTTCTAGCGATGTATGAATAGAGCAAATGTATTAGCGTGACTATCAAGCAGATACTGAGAAACATTATCACAAACTGTTGCGCCACTGACTGCTCAGCGCTGATAAATTGCGGCAGAAAAGCCGATAGAAAAATAACCGTTTTTGGATTGCTGGCCGAGACCAAGAAACCTTTTTTATAGATAGAAATTATATTTAAGCTATTCTGGGCTAACCTCTGTGGGGCTTGCTTAGTCGACTTGTCCTTCGCCAACAACCCGCTGAGACCTAGATAAATTAAATAACAGCCGCCAACGAATTTCAAAGCAAAGAAGAGTGCGGGTGATTGCGCTAGGAGAACACCGGCGCCCGCTGCCACTAACATCACAATCAATAGCTGGCAAGATAAATTACCGAGGATAGAAATCAGGGCGGCCCGATAGCCGTGTTGCAGTGCGTTTTTCACCACAAACAACACATTGGGCCCAGGTGCCAAGGTAATGGCCAAATAGGCGATAAAAAACAACATCCAAGTATCAAAATTCAAAATAAACTCCCCATCTCTATTAAAACCGATAAATCAGCCGCGCCAGTGTTAGCAATGATGATTTGATTGGTAAAAAAGTTAGCTGAACATTATTTAAGGATAATAACTATTAAATATACTCTTTAATTTATTAATGATTACTCACCATTAATGGTCACCAGCAGCGATCGACTGCCGCCGTGGTTACGATGCTCACACAGATAGATACCTTGCCAAATCCCTAAGTTTAAGGTGCCTTGGGTAATGGGAATATTTAAACTGCTGCCTAGTAAGCTACTTTTGATGTGCGCGGGTAAATCATCAGGACCCTCAAAAATGTGGGTATAATATGCTTGGTTTTCAGGTACTAGCTGATTAAAAACGCTTTCAAAATCATCCCTGACACTTGGGTCCGCATTCTCGTTAATGGTCAATGAAGCCGAGGTATGTTTGATCAGGATATTCATCATACCGACACTCACACGGGCAAGCTCAGGTAAGTGCTTTAATACTTCATCAGTGATTAAATAAAAGCCTCGCTCGCGAGGCTTAAGTTGAATTTCTTTTTGAATCCACATAACAAACCTACTTTAATAGTTAGCAGGTCATTATTTATCAATAGCTAGCAGCGGAGCAAGCTTTTTAGCTCGTAGCTCGTAGCTTAATTAGTCAATCAGCCCATCCGTTTTAGCGGCGCAGATAAAATCATTTTTATGCAGTGCCTTGATGGAATGCGTCCACCAAGTGACTGTGACTTTCCCCCAGCTCGTTAATATATCCGGGTGATGTCCTTGTTCTTCAGCCAGTGCGCCCACTGCATTTGTGAAAGCTAAAGCGTTGCGAAAATTATTAAACGAATAGGACTTTTGTAGTTGATCAATGCTTTCAACACTTATCACCGACCAGCCCGAAAGCGCTGCTAGATATTCATTTTTTTGCACATCTAGCACGGCTGGCGCGTCTATATGACAAGCTTCACATTTTAATGCATCAAGATTGTTCTGGCTCATAAATTACCTCAGTAATAATAACTGATACTACGCCCTTAAGCCGCAGAATCATGGGGGGGATAAAGTGATGGAAATAGGCCAATATTTTTGGCTTGTTTAACCATGTCTAATAAGTCTAATTCAGCAATTGTCGATAAATCACTCAGCTGCTGTATTTTAAAATAGACAGCTTGTAAAACATCAATCCGATAGGGCATGCGCAGTACATCTATAGGATTAAAATCAATTTTCAACGGGGCAGCAGATTCCAATGAATAGAGTATCTCTTCTTTAGAGGAGAGGATGCCACCACCGTATACACGCAGCCCGCTATCTGTTTTCAGTAAACCAAATTCAATACTGAACCAGTATAACCTCGCTAAATACACCCGCTCTTGAGCGGTGGCATTGCTGGCAATTTTTCCGTAGTTTTCGGTAAATTTAGCAAAATCTGGCTGGGTTAATAGCGGACAGTGACCAAATATTTCATGAAATATATCCGGCTCTTGTAGGTAATCGAGCTCTTCACGCGAGCGAATAAAAGTCGCCACCGGAAACCTTTTACTGGCCAGTAAAGAAAAGAAGGTATCAAAGTTAATCAGCGCGCTGACCGGCTGGGTTTTCCAACCCGTTGCCTGATATAAAACCTTATCTATCTGCGCTAATTGCGGAATGTGATCTAGCGGTAAATTGAGCGTTTCAAGACCTTGCAAAAACTCGTCACAGGCACGCCCTTGCACTAATTTTAGTTGTCGCTTAATCAGTATTTCCCAAACGGCATTATCCTCTGCGCTGTACTGGATTATTCCATTTTCATCAGGCTTTCTCGCCTGGTATTTACTTGGCTTGCTCATCACTTCACCTTGCCTCATTGGATAAATACCATCTTAGGAGGTAAGCTTAGACCAGTACAGATTCAGAAAAACACTAACAAGACCAATACAGATGCCCTGAATATCATCTGTACAGGTAGTTTTCGCGATAAACTGTGCCTATGCGCAATAACCTTACTACAATTTCGGTGATTGGCTGTCAGTGTAGGCCTAGAAAAATGACCAAGTCGTTAAAAGTACTAACAATAATCAACTACCAACATTAACCAAAAGGCCGCTAATGCCCCAACCCACTTTGACACTGTATGAACAGATTGCCGATCAACTCGCCTTGCAAATTAAAGAGGGGCTCTACAAAAGCGGTGACAAACTCCCCTCGATCAGGCAGCTATCTCGCCAGCGAAAGATCAGTGTTGCCACTGTGCAAAAAGCCTATGAACTGCTGGAGGACAGACGTTTGATTGAACCGCGCCCCAAATCCGGTTTTTACGTACGCGCACTCAAAAGATCAAAACCCGCGACCAAAGTAACGCCACTTGGACTACCGAGCGACGTGCAAATTCACAGTATGGCCACAGATATACTCTTTGCCTGCGAGGGTGAGGGGGTTATCAACTTAGGTACCGCCTATCCCAGCGCCGAGTTCCTACCGGTGAAACAATTACAGCGCATTATGCGCAAATTGATTCAGCTAGAGATGAAAGACTTAGTGGTGGCACATTTTTCATCGGGACTGGCACAACTTAAACACCAAATAAGCCGACGCTTAGCAGAGGCGCAATGTCATGTCAGCGAACAGGAAGTCATTGTCACTAACGGTTGCCAGGAGGCCTTGACCTTGTGTTTAAGAGCCGTCTCAAAGCCCGGGGATACTATCGCGATTGAATCCCCGGCGTTTGTCGGCCTATTACAAGCGATTGAGTCGCTGGGACTTAAAGCGTTAGAAATCCCATCAGATCCTGCAGAGGGGATCAGTTTAGAGGCTATGGAATTAGCGTTAGAGCAATGGGATATCGCCGCGCTCGCACTAGTGCCCGCCTTTAATAATCCCAGTGGCTCTACTATGCCATTGAGTACTAAAAAACAACTTGTTACACTCTTGGCTGCGCACAACACCCCGCTGATTGAAGATGACTTATTTGGCGATTTGGCCCACGATGGCTTTCGCAATCCCCCGGCTAAAGCCTTTGATAAAAATGGACTGGTACTTTACTGCTCCTCAATCTCTAAATCGGTGGCACCGGGCTTTAGAGTCGGCTGGGTCTGCCCGGGGCTTTATCGGGCCAAAATTGAAGATTTAAAATCATTTACTAATGTCAGCGCCTCTAGTATTGCGCAAGCGAGTGTCGCACAATTTTTATCGACCGGTGCCTACGATAGGCATATACGCCAGCTGCGTAAAATATACGCGGGGCATGTAGAATGGTTCCAGTGCAAAATAAAACAGCACTTCCCCACAGGCACTTTAGTCAGCGATCCCAAAGGCGGCTATATTCTATGGGTGGAGCTACCTGTGCACTGCAACACCGGCGCAATGTTTGCAGAGGCGATCGAGAAAAAAGTGAGTTTCTTGCCGGGCAAACTCTTTTCATCTACCGCAAAATATAGCCATTGCCTGCGGATCAATTGCAGTGTCAGTATCAATAGTGACATTGAACAAGCGCTGCAAAGGTTAGGTGAAATAGCGTTGCGTCACAGTGATGCAAGCGATAGCTAGACGCCAGTCAATCGATCGCTATCTCAACGCTCAGTTCACTGTCGCACTTACCCAACAGATAGCCTATTAAGGATAACCCATAGCATTCTCAAGCTATTGTTATACCTTCGAGGAGGCTTACTGCGTCACTAACTGACTATCCCTGTCTAAGATAACAGCGCCACTACCTTCATCTTGTAAAATATCTTCGGGGTTATAAATAGGACAACTTTTCATCGATAGACAGCCGCAGCCAATACAGCCAGTCAAAGAATCCCGTAGCTTCTCCATGTAGGCAATTCGCGCATTTAAATCATCGCGCCACAAGGTTGATAACAACTGCCAATCATCCATCGATGGGGTGCGATTATCAGGTAGCGATGCAAAAGCCGTTTTGATCGAGCTTAAACTAATACCCACTTTTTGCGCCGCTTTAATCACCGCAATCCTACGCATCACTTCTGCTTTATAGCGGCGCTGGTTGCCATTATTTCTATCACTTTTAAGTAAGCCTTTCTGCTCGTAAAAATGCAGAGTACTGACTTTCACCCCACACCTTTTTGCCACTTGACCAACGCTGAATTCTTTCATTGGCTGCTCCTTTAAAAATAAATTCAATAATAGTGATAAAAACACTTTACCTCAAGTTCAGTTGAGGTTTTAAGATCGCTTCCACTGCATCACTAACGAGCATTGAACCCAAAGTTGGCAGTTGGACCTTACTTTAGGCGCAGAAAAATTGAATTGTAACTAGGACTGATTTGCCGTAAATGGCCCCTCGCTTTGTAAAATCATAACGAAGTTACAATGCGATTTAGCAAGTCTCATGTGATGAAGTGTACTCACTCACCGGTGAAGCTATTGAATCCGATAAAGTTGGGTTATTACGAATAACTTGAAGAGCATATTAAACAATCAACTACTGAATTGGGTAAAAGTATGAATAAAACAATCGCCGTCATTGGTAGCTCAAGACGCAATGGCAATACTGGGAAGTTGATCGACCTTATTGCACAAGCAATAAACATTGAAGTCATCGATTTAGATTTAAAGAATATTTCTGCATTTGATTACCAGCATAAAAACAGTAATGACGATTTTTTGCCGCTAATGGATCACTTGCTCAAGCATGACAACATCATTTTTGCATCGCCTGTGTATTGGTTTGCGATGAGTGCTCAGATGAAAATTTTCATTGATCGTATGTCCGACTTCTTATCTGTAGAAAGACTAAAAGATAAAGGAAGAATGTTAAGAGGTAAGGTTGGTTATGTTGTTGCAACCTCAATAAGTGAGTCAATCGATGATTCATTCATTGACTCTTTCACTGATACATTTAAGTACTTAGGTATGGGGTACGGAGGGGTTGTTCACTTAGATTGCGTGCGTGGCTTTAGCGCACAAAATAGTGACATTGAGCTAGCCAATTTTATTAAAAAATTAAATCCAGACAAGGCTGAAGTCAAGACATTGCAAATGACTTAACAGACATACAAGAAGTAATCAAAAGGAGACAAAATATGATGCATTTAGAGCACTTAAACTTAGTCGTAAACGATATTACAGCCATGCTAAAGTTTTATCAGGCGGCATTTCCGCACTGGTCTGTACGTGACGAAGGTCGAGGTGAATGGTATGGGAAACCCCGCAACTGGCTACATTTTGGCGATGATTATCACTATATAGCACTCAATGATAATGGCGAGGGAGAAAACCGCGATTTAGCCGGTCATCAAGTTGGCTTATCTCATTTAGCCTACGCCACTGACGACATTGACGGTGTTATTCAACGCTTAACGCAGGCAGGCTTTACAGTCAGCAACCATGGTGATACTCAACCGTATCGCCGCAATGTCTATTTTATTGCCCCCTCGGGCTTTGAAATTGAGTTTGTGCAATATTTTTCAGACGACCCTAAACAGCGCAATTCAAGCCATTAACCCCTAAATTCCACCACTTTTGGAGAGACATTTTGAAAATATTAGCCTTCGCCGCCAGTAATAGTAAACACTCGATTAACCGTAAACTCGCCAACTATGTGGCTGATTTACACCCCAGTGCACAAGTCGAAAAACTCGACATTAATGATTACGAAATGCCAATTTACAGTACTGAGCGTGAAGCGGAGCTGGGACAACCACTGCTCGCCAAACAATTTTATGCCAAAATAACCCAGGCAGATGCACTGATCATCTCATTTGCGGAATACAACGGTAGTTACAGTGCGGCTTATAAAAATTTGTTTGATTGGACCTCGCGCATCGAACAGAAATTGTTTCAAAACAAACCGACTATCTATTTAGCCACCTCGCCAGGTGCCGGGGGGGCAGCTGCAGTGTTAGCTGCAGCAAGCAACAGCGCCAGCCATTTTGCCGCCGATCTAAAGGCCAGTATTAGTGTGCCTAGTTTCTATAAAAACTTTGATACAGATAATAACCAATTGCTCAATCCGGCACTTAAAGAGCAATTGCAGCAAGCAGTGTCTGTGTTGATCTAAGCGCTTATAAGTGAGCTAGAATTACGGCCAATCTGCGTAACCAAAGGAGAGCCCTTCTCTTTGTTGCGCTAACGGCTTTTTACTCATTTTTCGAAAACCCGCCGGGGTTGATCCTGCATAGCGCTTAAAGTAGTGACTAAAAGTGGTAGCGTCACTAAAACCTAAATCATCTGCCAGCTGTTGAATACTATTTCCCGAGCGCTCCAAGCGTAATTTTGCCTCAAAAATCACCCGTTCCTGAATTAATTGACTGGGTGTTTTGGCCAAAGTACGGGTACAAATGGCATGCAACCGGTCGTGGCTGATATACAGTGCTTGAGCATACTGGCGAATAGTCCAACGTTGGCGATAGTTAACTTCGACCAAATGTCGAAAGTTCTGTAGTAAACTGGTGCTCTCCCCCTGGCCTCGCTGTGGTGATTTCATGGTCTGCGCCAAACGCCACAAGCCCATCAACATCAGCCTAAAATAGGCGGCGACCGCCATTCGCGATCCACGCCCGGGATCGTATATTTCGTTCATCAGTCCATCACTTAAATGATAGAGCTGTGGCAAGTATTCACGCTGGCTATCCAAATAGTAAAATTCACGCTCGCAAAACTCTCGCAGCAACACTGATTCAGCACTTGTGCCTATCGCCTCTATCAGCAAATCAGACGATGCCCCCAATAAATAGCCGCTGCTTCCCGCGCTCATCGATATTGAGAACTGCCCCGTCACGGGGATATAGACAATAGCTCCCGCCTCCATCGCAAATTGCTGGTTGGGGAGTTCCACTTGCGCACTGCCTGCGGTCAAAAAGAACAAGTGAAAAAACTGCTGATATGCAGCAACTTTGGGCTCAAAGTACTTACTCGATAGGCTAGCCTCGAGTAACTCAACACGTGCATGCAGATGAATATTGACAGAAATAAAGTGTTTCATAGATCCTTCATTGCAATTTTTATTGCCGTATTTATAACCAAAAACACAAAAAATGACAACCATAGACCAAATAATGACATTTACTTAAGCATAGCTCTCATCAATAATATGCTTATAAAAAATATAAAACAGTTAGCAAAACAAGAGAAGATAACAACATGGCACACGATAACTGGCAGACAAATAAGCCAAAAAGTCCTTTATCAATCTCTCCCTCTGCAACATCTGAGCAGGCGATAGAACGTGCTGTTTCCTCTGTAAACGCGGCGGCCTCGGCATTTCCGACTTGGTCTCAAGTGAGCCCTGAAAAGAGAGCTGAACTGCTGTTAAGCGCTGCTGATAATTTTCATCGACAGCGCCATGCATTGAAAATCATTGCGGCGCAAGAGGTCGGTTCTAAAGAAAACTGGCTCGATATTAATATCGATACTGCGATCAAGTTATTGCGGTATGCCGCCAGTTTAACCAGCCAAATTAGCGGCGAAACCCTACCGACTGATAGCTTGGGCAAAGTGTCGATGAGCATTAGACAGCCAGTGGGGGTCTGTTTAGGGATGGCCTCGTGGAATGCCCCCATTTTATTGGCCATCCGCGCGATTGCTGTACCACTGGCCTGCGCCAACACTGTCATCTTAAAAGCGTCTGAACTGTGCCCGCAAACCCACCAGTTGATCGGTGAGATATTTACTCAATCCGGTTTTGACCAGCATGTAGTGCAAGTCGTCACTAACCAACCCGATGAGGCTTCAGCGGTGGTCGATGCGTTAATTGCCCACCCGGCCATTCGCAGAATAAATTTTACCGGATCAACCCGGGTTGGGCGTTTGATAGCCCAACGCTGTGCGCATTATTTAAAACCTTGCCTATTGGAACTCAGTGGTAAATCTCCCTTTATTGTGCTGGATGACGCGGATATTGAAGCAGCGGTAGATGCCGCTATTTACGGCTCGTTCATGAATCAAGGGCAGCTTTGCATGTCCACTGAAAAAATCGTTTTACAGGAGAGCATCGCTGCGCAATTTATCGAATGCTTGGTTGCCAAAGCCCGGCTAATCACCAGCAATTTAACCGCCGATACTCAGGCTAAACTCGGACCGTTAATCAATATTGAGTCCGGAATACGCATCCAGTCGATGATTGATGACGCCACCGCCAAAGGGGCACAAATACTTTGTGGCGGTCAAGTTAACGGCGTCTATCTAGATGCCACCATTATCGACAAAGTCATCCCTTCGATGCGTATCTACTTTGAAGAATGTTTTGCTCCTGTGGCACAAATCATCCGTTGTAAAAATGATGACGAGGCTATCACGATTGCCAACGACAGTGATTTTGGTTTATCTGCCGCGGTTTTCAGTAAAGATATAAACCGCGCACTGAGCATCGCCAAGCGCATTGAATCCGGTATTTGCCATATTAATTCAACCACCATCGCCGATGAAGCCCAAGCGCCTTTTGGCGGTATGAAGTCGAGTGGATACGGACGATTTGGCTCTAAAGCGGCCATCGAAGAGTTTACTGAGCTGCGCTGGATCACTATCAGCGAAAGTGGCAGCCCAACCCCACCCTTTTAATCTCAGCACCGAGATTAAACTAAAAAACGAACACTCAGCAGCAATCATCAATAGGAGCTTGAATATGAAACAGTCTAAAAACAATCAAAACACAATATCAAGACGTCAATTCACACTTTCTGCACTTGCAGGAACTGCTTTATTTGCATCAAATTCGGCATTTGCTGAAAACAAAGCAGAGCAAACCATCCGTATTGGCTTTATCAGCCCCCGCACCGGGCCACTGGCGGGTTTTGGAAAAACCGACCCTTTTGTATTGGCACAGGCACGCGAGGCATTAAAGCAAGGACTGACCATCAAAAACAACACTTACCCAGTGGAAATACTCGATCGCGATACACAATCAGACCCATCGCGAGCGGCGCAACTTGCCAAAGATTTAATTAATAACCAGAAAGTTGATTTAATGCTGGCAGTATCGACCCCTGAAACCATCAACCCGGTATCCGATGCCTGCGAAGCGGCGGGGATCCCCTGTATTTCCACGGTGATGCCTTGGGAAGCTTGGTATTTTGGCCGTGGCGCTAAACCTGGCGAACCCTCTCCCTTTAAGTGGACCTATCACTTTGGCTTTGGCGTAGAAGAATTTTATCAGGCCTATATCTCACAGTGGCAGCTGATTAAAACCAACAAAAAAGTCGGTGTAATGTATCCCAATGACGCCGACGGCAATGCCATACGTGCGGTTCTGGCCCCCAAACTGGAAGCCGCGGGCTATACCATTGTCGATCCCGGCGCCTATGAGACAGGGACGACCGACTACTCATCGCAAATTGCGCTATTCAAACGCGAGGGCATTGAGATTTTCAACTCATTCCCTATCCCACCTGATTTTGCTGCCTTCTGGCGTCAAGCGGCGCAACAGGGGCTAAGCCGCCAAGTTAAAATCTGTCAAATTGCCAAAACTGGGTTATTCCCATCTGATATCGAGTCACTCGGTGGCCTTGGCAATAATATTTGCAGTGCCGCTTACTGGCATAAATCCTTTCCCTATCGCTCACCACTGACCGGCCAAAACGGCATAGAACTGTGCAATGGTTATGAAGCCCAGTCAGGCAAACAGTGGACACAACAACTCGGTGCCAGTTTGTCGCTGCTTGATGCCGGTATAGAAGCATTGCGTGGGGTTGTAGATCCAAAAGATAAATCCGCACTTGCCACTGCGATCAGCCAGCTCAAAACGACTACCATTGGCGGCCCTTTAGATTTCACCAGCGGTCCAGTCCCCAACGTCGCCTCTGGCCCGATTATTGGTACCCAGTGGAAAAAATCCAGTGATGGCCCGCATAAATTTGACTATCTGATTACTGAGAACACCACTGACAAAAATGTTCCGGTAGAAGCTCAGCTGGTCGAGTACAACTCTTAATAGGTCGTTAAGTTGAATACATTAAATAGCCGCGATGAATTAATCGCACAAGGGCTAGTAAAAAACTTTGGCGCGCTGCAAGTGCTCAAAGAACTTAGCTTTAGTATGCAAGCGAACCAAGCCGTTGGGATTGTAGGGCCCAACGGCGCCGGCAAAACCACTTTTCTCAGTGCGCTTGCCGGCGCCTTCCCATTAGATGGTGGAGTGATCATGCTAAACGGCGAAAATGTCACGCAGCTGAGTGCCCCACAGCGCTGCCAGCTTGGGATAGTGCGTACGCATCAAATCCCCAAGCCCTTTGGCGGCATGACGGTCTTTGAAAATGTCCTAGTGGCGGCTAACTACAGCCACAATAGTGAAGACGATCTGGCAGCAGATAACAACGCTGATCCTTATCAACGCGCCCTAGAGGCGATTAGCTTAAGCTCGATGGAAGAAGTCGCTAACCGTCAAGCCGATAGCTTGGGGTTGCTCGATCGAAAGCGCCTTGAATTGGCCAGAGCGCTTGCCACACAGCCCAAGATATTACTACTCGATGAAATAGCCGGTGGTTTAACCGATGCCGAGGCCCAAGCGCTGATCGTCACCATTAAAACACTGCGCTTGCGTAATATCGGCATCATTTGGATAGAACACATTGTGCATTTACTGCTGCAAGTGACCGAGCGCCTGATATGCATGGATATGGGAGAGATCATCGCCGATGGAGAACCCGCAGCGGTGATGAAAGACCCTCGTGTGATCAAAGCCTATCTGGGAGGGAGTGCAGAATGAGTGCATTAACAGTCAAAAATTTATCGGTTGCTCACGGTCAACTGAGTGCGGTACGCAATCTCAGTATAACGGTACAAAAAGGGGAAATCATCGCCTTAATTGGTGCAAATGGTGCCGGAAAGAGCACCTTTTTACGCGCATTAGCCGGTGCTCACTCACCCACTGCTGGCCACATTTATCTCGATGATAAAGACATAACGCAGCTCTGTGCACACTTGAGAGTAAAAGAGGGCTTAGCGCTGGTACCTGAAGGTAGAAAACTTTTCAGCGAGCTGACCACTCAGGAAAACTTACTGCTAGGAGGCAGTTCTGCCAGAGCTGGTCAGTGGAATATTGAGAAGATTTTTAAGGTTTTCCCCAACCTAGTGAAACGCCGCCACAGCAAAACCGGCACTATGTCAGGCGGCGAGCAACAGGCGACAGCCATTGGCCGCGCGCTGATGAGCAACCCTGACATTTTAATACTCGATGAAGTGTCGCTTGGACTATCACCGCTAGTTGTCGATCAAGTTTACGCATCACTAGCCACGCTGATACAAATGGGCACAACTATCATACTGGTCGAGCAAGACCTATCGAGGGCGATGCAAGTCGCGCAGCGGGCGGTGTGCATGTTAGAGGGTGAAATCGTGCTCGATAAACCTATGTCCCTAGTGAGTCGCGAAGAGATAACCGACGCCTACTTTGGATTACACAAAATAACCAACAGCACCATGGAGTAAGCAGTGACTAACCTAATTATACAGGCAGTATTACTCGGCGGTTATTACGCGCTGATCGCCTGCGGCCTATCTTTTATGTTTTCCGTGATGAAAATCATTAACTTAGCGCACGGTAGCTTATTGGTATTATCCGGCTACCTATTTTGGTGGCTGGCAGAATACTACGCCTTGTCTCCTCTTTACAGCCTTCTCATTGTCATCCCTATCATGATGATGCTCGGCTGGGCGCTGCAAGAATTTTTGCTCTACAAAAGCGCCCGCGGCGGCGAGCTGCTACCTATTTTAACCACCTTTGGTTTAGCTATTGTGATTGAAAATTTACTGTTTCAATACTTTGGCGCCGATACACGCTCTATCGCACCCTTTATTGGCGACCTCTCCTGGGAGTCATGGCAGATATTGGACAATATTTACGTCGGTAAAACCTCGGTCTATATCTTATGCAGTGCCGTTTTGCTGCTCGGAACACTGCAGCTTTTGATGCAGAAAACCGCTTTAGGTCGGCAAATCAGAGCCACCGCGCAAGATCCAGATACTGCCGGTATTGTCGGTATTAACGCCCGCAAAGTTAGCGCAATAGCCGCGGCTATTGCACTGGCAACCATCGCTATTTCAGGACTGGCGATGAGTGTTCGCGGAGTGTTTGATGCGTACTCTGGCGGCCCTCAGTTACTGTTTGCCTTTGAAGTCACCATCATCGGGGGATTGGGCTCTCTGTGGGGAACATTGCTAGGCGGTATTATTCTGGCCATCGCGCAGAGCATTGGTGCCAGCATCCATCCACAGGGCTTTTTAATTGGCGGCCACGCCGTGTTCTTTATTATCCTGTTTGTGCGTCTCTATCTCGCCGATGGTGCGCTGGCAAATCGCCTTAAGTCCGTATTGGGAGTGTCAAAATGAACTGTATTAATAAAGATCTATCCCAATATTCCGATCGCGTTCACATTTCGCGTTGGACTCCCTCCTCTAAGGGTGCACTTCTGCTATGCGCACTGCTTATCATCGTGCTGGCGCTGGCGCCCCTATTTGCCTCAAGCGGTTTCCTCGATCGACTCACGGCACTCTTTATCTACGTCATTTTAGCTGCCATGTGGAATGCACTGGCAGGCTACGGCGGGCTTGTTTCGGTCGGTCAGCAAGTCTTCTTTGGTTTGGGTGCCTATTTCACCATCCGCATTGCCGATCAAGGATTTGATCCATTTTTGGCGATGGCCCTCTCTACCATTGTAGTAGCCGCTATCTCCTATCCTATCTCGCGGGTGATGCTGCGTTTGCGCGGCGGCGAATTTGCCATTGGCATGTGGGTCATCGCCAGCTTAATCCACTTACTGGTTAACTTAGATACGCTAATTCAAGGAGAGACTGGTATTTCGCTGATCAGTCTCAACCAATATCCCTCTGAGAGTCGCCTCACCATCATCTACCTACTGGCGCTGTTTTCGATGACAGCGCTGTTGAGCGTGTTATTTATGCTGCTGCGCAGCAAAGTAGGTTTATCCATTCAAGCCATTCGCGACAGCGAAGAAGCGGCTAACTCTATCGGTATAGAACCTGAAAAAACCAAGCGTTTGCTGTTTGTTTTGGCGGCAGTAGGAATCGGTATCGCCGGTGCTCTATGGCTTGCCTCTGCCACCTCTTTTCAACCTAAAACCTACTTTAGCGTGCAGTGGAGCGCCTATATGATTTTCATGGTGCTGGTTGGGGGGATCGGTAAATTTGAAGGGGCGATACTTGGCGCGATCTTATTTTTCTTAGTGGAAACTTGGTTTAGCAGTGCTGGCGTTTGGTATCTCATCGGCTTAGGGGCCACGGCGATTTTCTTTTCTCTGTTTATGCCCAAGGGCATATGGGGAGCGCTGGAAAAACGCTATCAGTGGCAGTTTTTACCCATAGGTTACAGAGTCATCAATAAAGAAAATAAACCGTAGCGCGGCAAAGAGAGTAGCAGCGCCATCACTTATCAAAGGTGTATTTTCAAAAAATATAATTCAAACGATACAGCAACCACTTATTTATGGAGTCAGCTCAATGAACATAGAACTATTAATCGATGCAAAAGACGTAAAATCCTCTGACGGCAATACGTTTGAGCGTATCGATCCTGTCACCAAGCAAATAGCGACACGCGCGGCTGCCGCCACGATCGCCGATGTGCAAACCGTCCTTGAATCTTCGCAAACAGCCTTTAAAAGCTGGTCCAAAACCGGCCCTACGCAGCGGCGCACACTACTGCTAAAAGCTGCTGACATCATGGACAGTTACGTCGATCAATTCACTGCGTGCATGATCACAGAAACGGGTTCAACTGGCCCTTGGGCGGCCTTTAACGTCTCGCTCTCATCGGCAATACTGCGCGAAGCTGCCGCTATGACCACGCAAATTGGCGGTAGTATTATCCCCTCGAATAAACCGGGCACACTGGCGATGGGTGTCAACAAACCAAAAGGGGTATGCGTTGGTATAGCGCCATGGAACGCACCGGTTATCTTAGGCACCCGCGCAGTCGCAACGGCCATCGCCTGCGGTAACACCGTTATTTTAAAAGCCTCTGAGCTATGCCCCGCCACGCACCGCCTTATCGGCAAAGTTTTTCAAGACGCGGGCTTTCCTGCAGGCGTACTCAATATCATCACCAACGCGCCAGAAGATGCCCCCGCTATCGTCAAAGCGCTGATTGACAGTAATGCCGTCAAACACATCAACTTTACTGGCTCTACCCAAGTGGGGCGAATTATCGCCAAGCTCGCTGCAGAAAACCTCAAACCGGCACTGTTAGAACTTGGCGGAAAGGCGCCATTAATTGTCTTAGACGATGCTGATATTGACGGCGCGGTAAATGCCGCTATCTTTGGCGCATTTATGAACCAAGGGCAAATATGCATGTCGACGGAGCGCTTGATCGTCGATGAAAAAATTGCCGATCAGTTCTGCGCAAAGCTTGCCGCTAGAGCCGCGCTACTGCCCGCGGGTAACCCGAGAGATCAAGTGGTACTTGGCTCATTGGTCAGTGACAGTGCCGCGCAAAAAATGGATCAACTGATTGCTGATGCCAAAGCCAAAGGCGGGATCGTGATAGCCGGTGGCGGTCGCGATGGCACCATTGTCGAGGCCACCTTGATTGATCACGTCAATCCACAGATGCGCATTTATCACGAGGAGTCTTTTGGTCCGGTGAAATCCATTATCAGAGTCAAAGATCAAGCAGAGGCGATCAGCATTGCCAATGACAGCCAATACGGGCTGTCCTCAGCAGTTTTTACCCGCGATATTCAGCGCGGTATGCAAGTTGCTGAGCAAATAGAAAGTGGTATTTGTCACATCAATGGGCCGACCTTAGCCGATGAGCCGCAAATGCCCTTTGGAGGTGTGAAAGACAGTGGTTACGGCCGTTTTGGCGGTACTGCTGCCATCGCCGAATTTACCGATTTACGTTGGGTTACCATTGAAGATTCCAACCAGCACTATCCGTTTTAAATCATTATTTTGAGGACAACACTATGAACTTTAACAATAAAACAATCATCGTGACCGGTTGCTCTTCGGGCATTGGCGCTAAAACTTGCGAGCTACTTAAGCAAGCGGGCGCAAAAGTGATCGGAGTGGATCGCAATCCGACATCTATTAATGTCGATGATTTTTATCAAGCGGATTTATCTGACCCCTGCTCCATTGATACTTTAATAACAACACTACCAGCAGGTTGCAATGGCCTGTTAAATATTGCCGGGCTACCTCCAACCGCCGGTTGTACTGAGGTGGTAAAAGTCAACTTACTAGCACTTAAGAAGCTGACATTAGGGGTGGTTGATAAGCTGGCCGACAATGCAGCCATTGTCAATATCGCTTCATTAGCAGGGCTTGGTTGGCGCGATGCAATACCCGCTATCAAAGCCGTAGAGCAACTGCGCGACTTTGCGCAAGTCGCTCACTTTTGCGATCAATACCAAATCGATGACGCGCGCAGTTACTTCTTCAGTAAAGAGGCATTAATCGTTTGGACCATGCAAAACCGCTGGCGCTGGCGCGATCGTGGGATTCGTATGAACTGCATTAGCCCTGGGCCAGTTGAGACGCCGATTCTCAAGGATTTTTTAGAAACCTTAGGCGAGCGCGCCGCCGAGGATATGAAAGTGATGGATCGCGCTGGTACACCTGAGGATATCGCGCCTGTGGCGGTATTCATGGTGTCAGATGACAGCACTTGGATACGCGGCACTAATATTGCCTGTGATGGAGGTATGTACAATCACGTGCAATGTGCGATGCACGATTTACTGTGATATTACCGGGCAGGTTAAAGACTAGCCTGCTCGGCTCAAACTTTGGCTGTTGCTAAAAGCAGCAAGCGCCTTATTAGCTTTTCAAGCTCACCGCGCTAAACCACTCCTGTGTCGCTTGCCTAATTTAGAGCCGATCAAACAGCCAATCATCGTCGTTATAACGCTCAGCCCAGCGCTCAAATTCCCGATGCCTTATATCGGCCACTAGCGCCTGTAACAACCTAACCCCCTGCTCTTTAGAGACAGGATAAACACTGCTCCCAGATTGGCTACCCGCCGTCCCCTTAGCTTGTAAATTGTTTAGCCAATACCTAATATTTCCATTTAGTGTGTTTTTTACTTTAGGGCCATCAAGTAGAGGCACACAAGCTTCACCTTTTGGGGTAACGCCACATAAAAGTGCGGGGGATTGCTGTAACTGCACAGTGACATAATAAGACTGGATATTAGAATTCGGTCTTAGCTGCGTAGTACAGCCAATTAAAGTCGCTAATACCAGGGCAAGTAGCAGCGTTAGTTTATGCATCAGTCATTCCTTGCAGAACATTTCAAGGCTAAGTATAACCTAAACAATTTAGGTAAAAACCTAGCCTTTATCAGGTTTTATCTGATTTTTTTGTTTATCCTACATTCAGCCATGGCTGGTTTAGCCACAAAGTGGTACTCTCGATTTTAAATTAATTCAAACATTTAGAGCGTTATTGGGACTTGCACACGTGCTAATTCAGTCAGGACTGAGGCTGCTCAAACAACTCACTGAAGTAAAAAATGATAAAAACTCAAGTCGATAGTCACTGTAGAAGTTAACAGGTTTATTGCAGCTAATAGCTGCAGATTGCACACAACCTATTGGCAAGCTATCTATCACCAGCGGCCTGAAAGACTCGAGAGACAGCCTTGAGAAAAGCGTTATAGGAACCGGTGAGCCGCTCTCACACGCTGCTTTTTTTTAATACAGCACTGTAAAAAAACCGACCGCTTGTATTGGTTACATGAGACCTGTTTGGAGAGACAACGATGAAATCAAAACTTGAAATATATGCACTGGCCGTCTGTTTTGTCGCGGTGTTTTGTATTGTTATCTCTGCAGCTATCGCCAGCTATGCTGTGATAAATATCACGCTACCCAACATCACAATGGATCCGTACATCTATGATAAATATCAAAGTAATGATGCATTTTGGAAAGACGCAAGACAATACATCAATGAAGGTGAGCGCGAAGCTCGCCCAGACGAAGGCATATTAACTAAAAAGCGTCAGGCCGCCTTCACAGTGGCACTGAGCAATGAGAAACGCAGTGGACTTCAGGCATTATTGAGAGCTGTCGTATTTTTAGTGTCTGGCTCTGTGGCTTTAATCATTCACTGGTTAATCGCTAAAAATATCAGAGGGTCAAGTACCTATACCAAAGAATTTGACCTGCTCAATTAACCACAGGTTTTATGCTGTTAAAAGACTCCTTAGCCAAAGGGTTCTTTCCGGTAAATATGAGGATTTATTATGCACAGTTCAATGAAACTATCACTTATTAGTATGTTGGCTGTGGCAACATCTTCGTGCACTACGCCACAGAGCAGTGCTGATCAGACGATAACATGTTCAAGTGAATGGTTCTCACTAGTCGATCAAAAAGTCCAAGTGACTGACAGCCAAGGCCATGGCCCAGAATTAGGTTCCGCTGAGTGGCGTTCAGCTGTCGAATTCAAACTGGGTATTGATGAGCACTCTAAAGCACCACCGATAGCAACCGAAAAATGGTGCACTTACATAAACAGAGATTATATAGCTGGGTAAGCATAAGCTGCGATGCTGGCTGCCTTATACAGCTAAATAGCTTAGCGGCCTATGCATCACTACCCGTATTTATCTGCATTTTATTCACTGCAACTACACTAGGAAATATGCGCCATTATTTCCTATCACTTGAGGAGTCACTATGAATATTAAAATGGCCCTAATCTTACTGTTAATATCGCCAGTTTCAGCGCTAGCAGATATTTGCGCTACCGATAAAAATGTTAAAGATTACTTTCTATCAATACCTCACTGGCAGCTACAGATTGCAGATGATAATAGCGGCAATCTTGAATCAGTGCAGGCTAGGGAGCGAGCGATAGCCATGCTGGATGTTCGAAATGGCTTTATCGAAATGCAAACTAAAACAATTGTGTCGAACATTGCGATCGCACTGTTGCGAGATAGTAATAAACGCCCTGTCATGATCGCGACTTCTGACGGTACAAGCGTACAAACTGTTGCTGCATTTGCCTGTATTAATAATAAATGGCTTATAGTGACCAAAACCCTATTCCCCACCATAGCTCCTATAGACATTGCTAAACTCTACCGAGAAAAAGACATTAAAATATCCGGCAAATTTGCAACGGCTGACGAATTATCTATGGTTGCTCACTCGTTGATTCGATACCAGCTACCAAAAATTGGTCGAGAAATAACTGTTTACGCTTCTCACCCTGCTTTATCTAAGCCAGAACAAAAGCAATTATTGAGTTTTACTCCCAATTTGGGGGAAATATACTGCCATTAAAAGTCATTCAAAATAGCGATAACAACTAGCGAATAAGAGATAGCTATCGGAGAAAAAAATGAGCTACCTGCCATTATCCTACCTACATATGTTAACGGTACTCCCCGCTTTTTTTATTGGAACTTTTCTTTTGTTAAACACAAAGGGGACCCGAATGCACCGATGGCTGGGGAAAGTTTACATGCTACTGATGTTATTGACGGCACTTGTCACACTTTTTATGTCAGCAGCAGTAGGCCCCGTGTTACTGGGCCACTTTGGCTTTATTCACTTATTGAGCTTTTTGGTTTTATACAGTGTGCCTGCAGCTTTTTTTGCCGCTCGTAACGGTAATATTGCCGCCCATAAAGCGAATATGTTAGGACTATATCTAGGGGGGATTCTAATAGCGGGGGCCTTCGCGTTAATGCCAGGCAGGCTAATACACAGTTGGCTGTTTACGCAAAGCTAAAAGCAGCAGTTGGACTGCAAGGATTGAAGACTGAGTAAGCTATCGATTAAAGGCATCGTCAGGACTCTAAAAGCACAGTTCCCTGAATAAAGAATCACTGTGCGTGAGCAATTTGATGGTTTTCAACAAACATTGGCAAAACTCACATTCGCCAAGCTAAATGAAAACACTTGCTGTTATTTGCAGTGTTTTGTTAGCAACGCATCGTGCGTGGACTGCAAACGCCGATCTCATTTTTAAACGAGAGCTGTCTGCGATTGAAATTCTCAATCCTTCAGGTTTGTCGGCTGTGAATGTGCTAGCGTCGGGCGCAACTGATGACGTGAACTGGCAGCTTCTTGACGCAATCGACGCAGAGGAACTGAGCAATGATCCACTTAATTTTGACCCAGAATTACTGGGCGCATACGTGGCTAGTATGCACTGCATCGATGTGTGCGCGCCTTCGGCAAACGTTTTGTCTACCTGTGATGTCCAATTCATGGAAACATACATGCGAGAAATGACTTTGCGAAGTGAATGTCCAATTGCCGCTGTCAATGAATCGATTGCAATTGCTGCACGATTCGCTGATGCTAGCAATTTAGTGTTCTGTCACGGCGACTTGCATATTGGCAACACTCTCGTTTCTGAGCGCAGAGTTCACCCTCATTGAGGTTGAGGAGTCAGTAATCGATTACCGGCAGTACGATGTCGGTGAACTAGCCTTAGAACTGCGTCAGCATTTTTGCGAGAAATGTAGTCACGTTTCATGTGCGTTTATGCTTGGGCAAGTGGATCACATTTCTCTGCTAACTTGATCGACAATTGGCACGACTTTCGTCGTTTGCGCGATCGTGTCCGAGAATTTATATGAACAGTTTGCAACAAGGGGCTGGTCTGCCTTTTTCGATATCATTGGTAGATGATAACGACAAAGCTCGCTGTGAAATCGAAGAAATCCTAACCAGGCGTTTCTCGGTGCAGCGGTAAACGCTAGCGTTATACCAATCGTTAATCGGACCTTTAGCATGAAAAGAATTAATGTCATTGGCACGACCGGTAGTGGAAAATCGACCTTTTCTACGCGTCTAGCCAATAAGATTGACTGTCAGTATATTCAGATGGATCAAATATTTTGGAAGTCTGGCTGGACTGAGTCGACAGATGATGAGTTTATCCCTAAAGTTAAAAATGCTGTAGCGGGAGACTGTTGGGTGCTGGATGGGAATTATAGCCGCACAAACGACATAAAGTGGCAAAATGCAGATACGATAATATGGATAGATTTTTCGTACTTTAGAACACTATCTCAATTGTTTAAGCGCACTGTCATTAGAATAGTGTTACAGCAGGAACTATGGTTAGGCACGGGAAACAGGGAATCTTTTGGAAAATCCTTTATGTCCAAGAAATCGATCTTTGTGTGGTTTTTCAAAAACTACCAGAAGAACAAATCACGGTATTCAAAGTTAATGAGATCACCAAGCGTTAAGCATATTGAGTTTATCCGCTTGAGAAGTCCAAAAGAAGTTAAACAATTCATAGAGGACATAAATGTATAACCATCAGCAATCAGAGCCTGTTTGCGGGGCATTTTATATGAAAAATTGCCAAGCTTGCCTGTCAGTTGTGATTGGCGTTAGTCATTCAAATGTGCAGATCAACCGAAGATGATTCGAGGAGTGGTTTTAGAGGGGATTTCAGGCTCTGGCAAAACGTCCGTATTAAATGCTTTGAAATCAGTCCATTGTAAAAATCCTCAGAGCGAACGTAGTGTCATTGTACTTGGTGAGCATTACACTCAAGTACTGCAAAACTATAACGGGACACTCCACAAATACAGTCGCAAAGAACATCTCAGTTTGCTAGATCAAAGATTAAGTGCGTTAGAAAATCTCCATTATTTTTCTGACTCTTTGGGACCCTATTCACAAAGGGCAAGGGGGCTATTCTTTATACTTGAGAGATTTCACCTTAACCACAAACATGCCTACCCAAATGCAAGCCAAAATGAGATTTTAAAAATAGAACAAAGACTTAAGGCACTAAATGCTCAGTGCTTTGTACTATCAATTTCAGCTAGTGTGGTAAGAAATAGAATGATTCACAGGCACAAGGAGTTTAATAGCGCCTCAAAATCCTGTATCAATACAACAATAAATGAGCACATTGCAGCTGGCAATAAACTCATCCAAATTGCTAAAAAGTCTTTTCTTGGCTATAGGGAAATAAATACCGACGCAATGAATTGGGAAATATACGCAGAACTAATCTTGGATCAACTGGATCACAGCGACTAACAAATGCAAATTTGGCACTGGTAACCCGCCCCAGCGACAAAGGTTAATTTTAAAGGAGAATTGAAAACGTGAATTTGTTTACACTGGCCCTATTTATACCCGCATGTTTTGCCTTAAACATGGTTCCGGGGCCCAATAACTTGCTGGCGATGAGCAATGCGCAACGTTATGGCTTTCAGCATGCCGTTGGCGCTGGTATTGGTAGGCTCGGCGCTTTTACAGTAATGATTTTACTGGCAGCTACCGGTTTAGCCGCTATTTTATATACTTCTGAAACACTGTTTTTAACCATTAAAATCATTGGTGCGCTGTACTTGTTTTGGATTGCGTACCAGTTGTGGCATGCAAATATTCCAGAAATAAGCCAGAGAACACCAAAACCAACAACGATCTTACAACTTGCCAAGCAAGAGTTTTTATTGGCCGCAGGTAACCCTAAAGCGATTTTGATATTCACTGCATTTCTGCCACCATTTATAGATTCAACAGAGAAACCTGGGTATCAATTTTTTATTTTGGGCGTCACTTTCCTGTGCTTGGAGCTATTAGCCATTGCAATATATGCATGCTTTGGCGTTTATTTGCGTCATTGGTTTGCAAAGCCAAGCATGAGAAAGTTGTTCAATCGTGGTTGTGCAACCTTTATCAGCTCTATTGGCATTGGTTTATTAATAGAGCGCGAAAGTTCAAACTAACAATAGCCAACGCTATAGCCGCTGCGGGGCTAGGAGGTATTTCGTACAGTAGCTACAAAGCGTTAATACGGTAACCAAACAAAGGAATGTAAAATGGAATTAGGGGCTTTTTCAGTCAGTTTATCGGTTGCTGATATCGAGAAATCAAAAGTATTTTATAAAAACTAGGCTTCGAAGTTATTGCGGGAAAGCAATCCGAAAATTGGTTAATACTGCGAAACAGTGATCAGAGCATAGGCATATTCCAAGGAATGTTTGAGGGGAATATTATGACCTTCAATCCTGGCAGGGATAAAAATTGTCACGCTCTCGCATCATTATCGGACGTTAGGGATCTTTTAAAAGAATTTAAATCTCAAAGTGAGACCTCTGCATAACGTAGCGAATGCAGATAAGACAAGGCAAAAACAAGCGAAATAGCGGAGTCAGTGTGCCCCTGTT
>Ga0209395_1001618_pt1 | contig 31234 bp, 20 predicted proteins | sample GOMGulsemesocosm_3_FD_184635 | JGI IMG/M metagenome (GOLD analysis project Ga0209395, IMG submission 184635) | Methane-oxidizing microbial communities from mesocosms in the Gulf of Mexico - GOM9D Gulf of Mexico (SPAdes) (version 2) | ecosystem: Environmental > Aquatic > Marine > Cold seeps... | reverse complement strand
TTTTCTTGTAATTGTGTTCCTTTGATAATGGTGATAGGATATTTTAATTGCTGTTCAAAAAAGTGCCAAACTTCTCCAAAACTCAAAGAGGATGTTTCTTTACCAGAAAGTAATGCTATTTTTTTGAAATTGACTAAATTGATACTTGCCGACCCAAAATCTGGCCCTTTTTGTACCATTCCAGAATTTGTTGCAACTAAAACCTTTTGGTGTTGTTTACTAAGATTCTTAAGAATCTTGTTAAAATCGTTGAGCTGTTTGTTATCTCTTTTTAAAATCAATAAAGTCCCTTCTTTAAAGACTTCATTGGCTACTGTGATAGGCTGTCTTGTATACCTTACTTTGATACTTTTTTTGAGTAAAGCAGTCATAAATTCAGCGTCAGAAATATGATTCCATTTCGCTATATAAGCATAGGCATCACTTTTAAACGTAGGAGTGTTTTCTATGTTTTCTGTTTTTTGTAAAGTAGAAATATCAAAGGTTTTTTCACTAGCGATGGCTTGAACTCCATGGGCATAAGGTAAGCTCCATGCGGTAATATCGTAGGTGACAGAATCGCTTAATTTTGATTCAGGTTCTAGTAAAACCTTTATCATATTACTATTTGCTTGGTTGGCAGGAATAATTACATCATCCTTTTTTAGAAGGTATTTTAATGTTTTCTGACTGGTGTAATCATAGCCTTTTACAGCAGTGTTACTTCCTGTATAGCTGTTGATATTATGTTTATTTAATAGGGCTACTAATCTATTTACTTTGTCTTTATTTCCTTTTAAAACATAACTATTATAGGTGCGTTGTTGATTTGAATTGAAAAAATCTGCAAATTCTTTATTCAATCTGATAGCGTGTTTTGCACTCATTTCCACCGTTGAAATTCCAGTACTGGTATGATGTGCTATTCTATCTTTTAAAGTAAGAACAAATCCTTCATCTGTCAGAACACCTAAACCTGCTCTTCCGTGTCCAGCCTGTTCATAAGTCATTCCTACGGCTCCCATATAAGTAGGGTAGGTATCGCCATAACTTGGGTAAAATAAATCAAAAAACTGTTTTGTAAAATACAACCAACCTTCATTGTCAAATTGTGTTGCATTATTATGCCCAACATGATGTTGGAATTCGCGTTGCCATGGTGTGATAATTTCATGAAAAGGCTCCGCTGCTGGCGCAAAATAATAAGGAGAATTAAAAAACTGTTCATGAAAATCTACATGTACATGGGGCATCCATTGTAAATAAACTTTCAAACGTTGTTGGGTTTCTACTTGTGTGGCCCATGCCCAATCTCTGTTTAAATCGAACAAATAATGGTTGGGTCTACCGCTTGGCCACGGTTCGTTGTGTTCTATACCGCTTGGCCACGGTTCGTTGTGTTCAATAGCAAGTGGAGCTGAATTATAAGGAGTTGTCTTCACTTGATTGTACCAATTTACATAGCGGTCTCTTCCATCTGGATTTAAAGAAGGATCCAAGATAACTACGGTGTTTTTAAGAAGTTCTTGTCTCGTTGATATCAATTGATAAGCCGTTTCCATAGCTGCTTCTGCACTGGAAGCTTCGTTTCCATGTACATTATAACTCATCCAAACAATGGCTATTTCAGGAGTAGAATTTGCCGTGTTTTGACTATTTTCTAAATTATGACGCCTAATCTCTTCTATTTTTTGGATGTTCTCGTCACTCGAAATAATGGCATAGGTCAAGTCTCTCATCTCGTTTGTTTTTCCGTATTTTTTATAAATTACAGAGGAAGATGTTTTATGGAGGTACTTAAAATAGTTTACAATTTTATGGTTCGGGTGAAATTGACTCCCAATTTCATGTCCAAAATATTCGGATGGACTTTTGATGGTTTGGGCTTGAAGTAGACTTACAAAAGTAAGTGCAATCGTTAAAAATAGCGTTTGAAATCTAGTCATTTGTTCTTGTTTGAATGTCAAAAATAAGGAATAATATCAAGAGGGCATATAGGAGAAAGGTTTTTATAATTCTTCATAAAAAACTGTTAATACTACGGTCTAGCTTAGATCTATTTTTTAGTCCACTAAATATGTGTTATTTTTAGCAAAAATTAAAACAATGGACGATTCAGATTGTAGTGTCAATTTACAAAAGCATTGGGATAATGCCTATGAAAAAAGCCCGACTGAAAAACTAGGATGGTTTGAGGAGGTGCCCACATTGAGTTTAGAGTTTATAGCGCAATGTGAACTTGAGGAAAATGCAAAGATTTTTATCGCGGGAGCGGGGTCATCAACCTTAATAGATGCCTTGTTGGAGGAGCGGGGTCATCAACCTTAATAGATGCCTTGTTGGAATTGGATTACAAGCAGTTGATAGCAAATGATATTTCTGAAGAAGCTTTAAACGTTTTAGAAAAACGAGTTGCTATACCACATAAAAAGAATCTTAAATGTGTGGCGGATGATTTAACAAATCCGACCCTATTAAAAGAGATTACTGATATTGATTTATGGGTAGATAGAGCGGTAGTTCATTTTTTCTTAACTACCGAAGAGCAAGAAACGTATTATAACTTGGTACAATCCAATGTAAAAAAAGGAGGTTTTGTTCTATTAGCGGCATTTGCTTTAGATGGAGCAAAAAAGTGCTGTGGTTTGGATGTGTTTAGATACAATACAAAAATGTTCCAAGATAGGTTAGGAGCCGATTTTAAACTTGTAGAGGAGAAGAACCATACATTTATAAATCCATATGGGGACTCACGCGCCTATATTTACACTTTATTTCAACGAAAAGAATAAACCTGAATGAGTACACACAACATAAAGTATAAAGATACAGGATATTTTTCCAATATTATTTGTGATTACATTGCAAAAGAGGGGGTATTGGATCCTTTTTATGATAATTTTCCAGACATGGATGGGTTTAAAAACCAGCTAGCTGTTAAGGAACAAGTTTTTTCGCAATTACATAGAGATACGCTTGTTTCATCTTTAGAGCTGCAATACACAGGAATTAAAAAAAGTGTGCTTACATCCGCACATATTTCCTTATTGAATGATTCCAAAACGTTTACCATCACTACGGGACATCAGCTAAATATTTTTACAGGACCTTTGTATTTTTTATATAAAATAGTATCTGTAATTAATTTAACAAAGCAATTAAGAAAAGAGTTTCCTACTTATAATTTTGTTCCTGTTTATTGGATGGCAACGGAGGATCACGATTTTGAGGAGATAAACTATTTTAAATTAAAAGATAAAAAGGTTAAATGGAATCGCGCATCTTCTGGGGCTGTGGGACATTTAAAAACTTCGGAATTTGAGGCAGTATTTGAGGAGTTTTCTTCATTGATTGGTAGCAGCAAAAAAGCCTCTGAATTAAAGGATTTATTTAAACAATCCTATTTAGAACATGACACTTTAACGGAGGCTTCTCGCTATCTGGTAAATCAAATTTTTGGAGAACAAGGATTGGTGATAGTGGATGGAGACGACGTGATGTTGAAATCATTATTAAGTCCATATGTAAAAGAGGACTTGTTTAAAAACACAAGTTTTAATGAAGTTTCTAAGAGTATTCAGGAGTTAAATAATCTAGATAAGCACTATAAAATTCAAGTAAACCCAAGGGAGATAAATCTATTTTATTTGAAGGATGGATTGAGAGAACGCATTATAGAAAAAGACAATCAGTTTGTCATAAATAATACGGAGATGGTTTTTTCAAAAGAAGCTATATTATTAGAGTTGGAAAATCATCCTGAGCGTTTTAGTCCCAATGTAATTATGCGTCCTTTATATCAAGAGGTCATTTTACCAAATCTATGTTATGTAGGTGGAGGGGGAGAAATAGCGTATTGGTTTGAGTTAAAGCGTTATTTTGATTCTGTGAATGTTCCTTTTCCAATATTATTGTTGCGTAATTCTGCGTTAATTATAACTGCGAAACAACGTGTAAAAGCGGAGAAATTGGATTTGAGTATGGAGGATTTATTTAAAGATCAACAGCAATTAATAGTTGATGCAGTAAAGGAAAAGTCAGCTATTAAAATTGATTTTTCAGAGCAAAGAAAGGTCTTGAAAGCACAATTCGATGACTTGAAGGAATTGGCAAATCAAACCGATAAATCATTTATTGGAGCTGTAAATGCACAAGAAAAAAAGCAGTTAAACGGACTCGATATTTTAGAAAAAAGACTGTTAAAAGCTCAGAAAAGAACCATGTATGATATGGTGACTCGAATTCAGAACTTACAAGATGAATTATTTCCCAATCATAGTTTGGAAGAGCGTACTCGTAATTTTTCAGAATATTATGAGCGCTATGGAACTTCGCTGTACGATGCTCTATTTAAGGGCTTAGATCCTTTATCATTGGAGTTTACACTTATAGAAATACCAGATTAAAGCACAAAAAAAAGCGCCTAATTCAAAAAAGCGCTTTTTATAATTTAACTCAATTAATTTTACAAATGAAAACAAAGAGTAACTAATTCTTTGCTTCGATAGTATATATTCAAATCTTGTGCCATAAATTATTTTAACTTGTTAATTATCTGTTAACAGGATTGAAAGTGTTTTAATGGGGTGTGAAATCGTTTATTGTGGAAGTGAAAATGTATTTTAGTTTTTGTTGTAATATTTCCCCAGTTTAGAAACTGCCATAAAAAAAGCGCATAAGATTTGTTAAAACAAATGCTATGCGCTTACTATTTTTTTTCTTCTTAAGCCCGTTATGCTAGGTGCTTATGTGCTTTGTAAGAAGAACGCACTAAGGCGCCACTTTCTACATGTCTAAAACCAAGTTCTTTTCCAATGGTTTCATATTTTTTAAACTGCTCAGGAGTAATAAATTCTACTACGGGTAAATGTTTTTTAGAAGGCTGTAAATACTGACCTATAGTAACAATATCCACCTTTGCGTTTTTTAAATCGTTTAAGGTTTCTATTACTTCGGCTTCTGTCTCTCCTAAGCCCAACATAATTCCAGATTTGGTTCTAGGTTGCCCCTGATCCTTCATATATTTTAGAACGGCTAAACTACGGTCGTATTTTGCTTGAATTCGAACTTCACGTGTAAGTCGCCTAACGGTTTCCATATTGTGTGAGATGATTTCTGGTTTTGCGGCCAACAAGCGATCTATGTTTGTCTCGTTTCCTTGAAAGTCAGGAATCAATGTTTCTAGTGTTGTTTCAGGATTCGTTCTACGAATTGCTTGAATAGTTTCTGCCCATATGATGGAACCTCCATCCTTTATATCATCTCTATCCACCGATGTAATTACGGCATGCTTTATCTTCATTAACTTAATAGAGCGTGCTACTTTTTCAGGTTCTTCCCAATCTACTGATTCAGGGCGACCTGTTAACACTCCACAAAAACCACATGAACGTGTACAAATATTACCTAAAATCATAAAAGTAGCTGTTCCTTCCGTCCAGCACTCTCCCATATTAGGACAACTTCCACTTGTACAAATGGTGTTTAATTTATATTTATCAACAACAGTACGGAGTTCGGTATATTTTTTACCAATTGGTAATTTTACGCGTAACCATTTTGGCTTTTTCTCTCTGCCAGGTATTATTACAGAATCTTTAGACATATCTTCAAAAAATTGACTGCAAAATTACAAAGAAAATATTTAACAAACAGTAGTTAACGCAACAGTTAATAAAAGAGACTACTTATGTACCAAAAACTGAATGTAATTAAGAAGCATATTCCAATCCAACTCCATAATTTTAGAGCAAATCCAGGTCGCCATTTTTCTGGAGTATAGTTACTTGTGATTAACTTGTAGTTGATGATGGCATAAAAAGGCGCGGTTATAAATGATAAAATGGTCGCTATTTTAATTAACAATCCCATTTCTGAAAGGAAGAAACTTAAAATTATAAGTGTTCCAATGGCTAAGAAGACAATCCAAAACCAATAGCCTTTGTCAATGTTACGTTTTTGAAGAATTTCAAAACTAGTATTCATCGCTCTAGGGGAGGCATCTAAAGTAGTTAGGCTCGTACTGAACATGGTTGTAAACGCAGCGATACTAATTAATAATTGTGCATTTTTACCAATGCTATTTGTGTATAGTTCAATCAATTGTTTTGAAAAAGCAGTCGCGCTATTACTGAATGTAATTCCCGTATTAAACATCACTAAAGCACCGAGAGACAGGAAACAAATCCCTAATATAAGTGTACTGAGATAACCAATGTTAAAATCAAAAATAGCTTGTTTTGTATCGTACTTTTTCTTGTTGTCCTTCTTTTTCTCTAATGTCCATAATGATTGCCAGATAGAGACATCTAAAGGAGCAGGCATCCAACCTAAAAAAGCGATGAGAAAAGCAATTTCTGTAGAAGTTTTAGGTAAAACTTGTGTGAAATTAGGAGTGTCTATGCTGTTGGAAATTGCAAAACTTACGGCTATAACAGTGCTAATTGTCAGTACAATGATAATTATTTTCATCAGTATATCTAACATTTTATACTTACCTATTACAAGGATTAAAAAAGCGATGGATGTAATAATACCACTCCAAAGGATGACATCATTAGAGAGTCCAAATAGATTTACTGCCAAACCTGCGGTCACAACTGTTACTGCGGCTTGAATGGTAAACATTGACGCTAGATTGAGAACGATATAGCTGATCAATACACCTTTCCCTAATTTGTAGTATCCATGTAATAAACTTTCTCCTGTGGCGGATGCATAACGCGTTCCAAAATGAAAAAAAGGATATTTGCAGATATGGACAATGACCAAGGCCCAGATAAGACCAAAACCAAAATCAGCTCCGGCTCTAGTAGATTGAATTAAATGTGATACACCTATGGCTGCACCAGCAAACAATAAACCAGGACCTAAACGAGATAGTTTATTTAGGAAGATCATTGTTTATTAGAGCGTGTAGAAATGACCGTTGCTAATATTTTTTTGGCACGGAGGAGTTTTACTTTTATATTTCCAATGGGCTCATTTAATTCTACCGCAATTTCCTTATAAGATAATTCTCTAAAATAACGGAGGTTTATAATTTCTTGGTGATGTGGTTTTAACTGTTTAATATAGTTTAAAAGCCTGTTTAAATTCTGTTCGTTAATTAGTAAATCTTCAGCTGATGGAGCGTCATCGGAAATTTTATACGCACCAGACTCTTTTTTGTGAATAGAAATGGTTTCCGTTTTATTTTTTCGATAATGATCGATTAAGATGTTTTTAGATATCGCAATTAACCAAGTTTTAAAATTGTAGTTATTGTCGTATAAATGAATTTTATCAAAGGCTTTAGCAAAGGTTTTGATGGTAATGTCCTGAGCCTCATCTTCGTTAGAAGTTTTAGAGAATTGAAAATTATAGACATCACTCCAAAACGAATTTAACAAGGTGTTAAACGCTTTTTCATTCTTATCTTTGGCTTTTTCTATCAGTAAACTGATTTCTTTTTTTTGTGGTGACAATATAAAAGAATTTGATTCAAATTTTTATAAAGGTACATAACTTGGAGGTACCTAAAAAGGATAATTTGAAAGAATTTTTGGGAGAAATAATAAAAAAGACTGTAAATAAAAATGGTTAATACTTTTATTTACAGTTTTTTAAATGAACACAAGTTCATTCTTATTTGTTTTCGCAGTTTTCTGGTAATTTTCCACAAAACCCACAAGGCTCTCCGTCTTTGTTTAATTCAGGACTTTGACTTGCACAGGTTCCTGCAAATTTTCCGTCTTTTTTTGCCCAAATTTTAATGGCAATCCCTGCAAATCCAAGGGCTAACATTCCTATTGTTATTACTACTAATTTCATGATGTAAATAAATTATGTGCAAAGATAATTATTTTTAAAATGAAACTATTTATAAATGGTACAAATGTTTTAATTGTAATCGATTGTGAATTAGCGTAATACGAATACATGTTGTAACTTGTATAAAAAATGTTTAATTAGGCATTTGAAATAATGCCATGTTTGATTTATTGTTTGAAATATAATTTAGAAAAGACTCACCGTTATGATGAGTCTTTTTTGTTGTTCTTATTTATTTAATTCATACTTATCAATTCTTTTTGTACATTATTAGGGACCAATTCAAAAGAAAAGAATTTGGTGCTAAAGGATCCTCTTCCTTGAGTTATAGATCTTAAGGTGGTAGAATACTTATACATTTCCGCTTGGGGAGTAAGGGCTTTAATTTTTTGGTATTTACCTTCACTTTCCATTCCCAAAATTACGGATCTTCTGGATTGTAAATCGGTCATAACATTCCCCATTAATTCTTCGGGTACTTTTACGGTTAAATTATTTACAGGTTCGAGTAACTTAGGTTTAGCATTTAAAAAGGCATCTTTAAATGCATGTGCAGCCGCTATTTTAAATGAGATATCATTGGAATCTACGGAGTGCATTTTTCCATCAAAAAGCATCACTCTTATATCTCTAGCATAAGAACCTGTTAAAGGGCCTTCTTCCATCACTTCTAATATTCCTTTTTTTACAGCAGGTAAATAACGGGCGTCAATAGCACCTCCAACGATACAGTTGTAAAAGATTAATTTACCGCCCCAAGGTAACTCTTCCACTTCTTTTCCTCTGATGTTAAATCCTTCAGGTTCTGGCATGTCATCAAAATAAGGTTCAATTTTTATATGGACTTCACCAAATTGACCTGATCCTCCTGATTGTTTTTTATGTTTATAACTCGTGGTTGCAGAGCGTTGAATGGTTTCTCTGTATGCAATTTTTGGTTGCTCAAAACTAACTTCAATTCCATAAATATTTTTTAAACTCCATTGTATGGTTGCTAAATGTAATTCTCCTTGGCAGGAAAGTATTTGCTGTTTTAATTCCTTGGAATAAGCGACGTTCACCGTAGGATCTTGACTGTGAATTCGCTTCATAGCCTCCGCTAGTTTTTCCTCATCTTTTTTATTGATAGCATTGATGCATTTATGAATTCTTGCTTCAGGATATAGAATCGGTTTTATTACTACTGGATGTTCTTTGTCATGTAAGGTGTCATTCGTCTCCGTATATTTTAACTTTAAAGTGGCTCCGATGTCACCCGCAGATAATTTTTCTACTAATTCTCTCTTTTTTCCATCCATGATAAACAACTGATTAATGGTTTCTAATTCTCCATTTCTAGGGTTTATCAATTTATCGTTTTGCTTTAATTCACCGGATTTTACTTTGAAAAAACTTATTTGACCTAAGTTTGGTTCGTATAAAGTTTTAAAAATAAATAGGGTAGTAGGTGCATTCGTTTTACATGAAACAATACTGCCATCCATGCTTTGTTCCTCTCTTAAATCGGCTGCTCCAGGGGCTACATTGTCTATAAACCCCATTAACCTTCCACTTCCCATATCTAGTAAGGCAGACATGCAAAAAACAGGAAATAACTGATGATTTAACATCCCTTTTTTGATTCCTTTTCGCATTTGATCTTCTGTGAGGGTGCCTTTCTCAAAAAATAATTCCATGAGTGCATCATCATTTTCAGCTGCTTTTTCTATTAATTCGTTTTGTAAGTATTTGGCCTTCGCTAGTTCTTCTTTTGGAATGTCATGTTTTTCTGGTTTTCCTCCTTCTGTACCAAATTTATAGAGTTTCATTTTTAAGACATCTACAATACATTGTGCTCCATCCATTATTAAAGGATATTGGATTTGTATGGCATTATTCCCAACAAGGTCAGCAATACTTTTTAAACTTTGTTCAAATTTTGCTTTTGGATGATCAATTTGGTTGATGACAAATACGGATGGTTTGTTAAAATGATTGATATATTCCCAAATAATTTCTGTGCCTATTTCTACACCTTGTTGTGCATTTATCACGGTAACAACAGAATCTGCTACGTGCATAGTTGAGGCTACTTCACCAATAAAATCATCTAAACCTGGGGTGTCGATAATATTTATCTTGTAATTTCTCCATTCGGTATGAAGCGGTGTTGCATATACCGATGTTTGGCGTTCTTGTTCAATGTCGTGATGGTCGGCAACAGTGTTTTTACTTTCGACACTCCCACGACGATTGACTAATCCAGCTTCAAATAACATTGTCTCTGCAAGTGTGGTTTTCCCACTTTTATGGGCACCTACAAAGGCAATGTTTTTAATGTGTTTGTCATCATAAATTTTCATAAGGCAATAAATTTAAAGTGAAACGATGCTTAAATTTACGAACTTATTATTGATTTTTTATGATATATGTTAGTGTTTTTCCGTGAGTTAAGTCTTATTTTGTGTACAATGTGTATTTGCTTCTGGTTTTATTATAAGCTACGAGTCCTTGTGTCCATGTTTTTTCTATTTCTTGAATGGACATTCCTTGAATTAATTGTTTTTTTAAGTCAGAATTCCCCGCTAGTTTATCAAAAAAGTTATTAAAAAATCCTGCTTTGTCATTACTATTATCGTAAGCTTTTTTAATCCATGTTAAATCAAATTTTGTCATTGTAGGGTGTTGGGTTAAATCTTCACCAAAACAGATTTTTCCATTGTGTTTAGGAGTTTTTGAACCAAAGTTAGGTTGTGGAGTAAACGAGAATGGAAAGTTTGTCTTTGAAAGGTCTGGACTTCCGTAAAGTTGGAATTGTTGTTCTGTTCCTCTACCGCAACTAATCACGGTACCTTCAAATAAACATAAACTAGGATATAAGTTTATAGACTGGGCATTGGGTAGGTTTGGAGAAGGTTTGATGGGCAAATTATAACTGCTTGTATCGGTGTAGTTCTTTACAGGAATCACTGTTAAATCACATTGAATTCCGTCTTTTAACCATTTTTCGCCATTGATCATTTGGGCGTATTCACCGATGGTTAATCCATAGATTGTTGGAACAGGATGCATGCCTACAAAGGAAGTGAGTTCAGCTTCTAGCATAGGGCCGTCAATAATATGTCTGTTTGGGTTAGGCCTGTCCAATACCATAACTGGAATACCGTTTTCTGCACAGGCCTCCATTACGTAGTGTAAAGTAGAAATATAGGTGTAAAACCGCACGCCAACATCTTGAATGTCAAATAAAACAAATTCTATTCCCTGTAATAATTCTTTAGATGGTTTTTTGTTTTTCCCATATAAAGAAAAGATTGGGAGTCCTGTTTTTTTATCTTTCTGATCTAAAATATGTTCTCCGGCATCCGCTTTTCCTCTAAATCCGTGTTCTGGTGCAAAAACTTTAGCTATTTGTATGTTTAAGGAGAGTAAAGAATCTACAATATGGGTGTTTTTACTACCGGTGTCATTTTTAAAAATAACAGAAGTTTGGTTGGCTACAACGGCTATATTTTTGTTTTTTAAAGCCATTAAATAGTCGGCTGTTTGCTGTGCTCCAGGTTTGATTATAAGATCTTTCGAGGTACTAATTGCAGATTTTTCTACTAGTTTTTTATCGGTATTACTGTTTTTTTTTGTTTGACATGAAATCAAACTGTTGAAACTTAAAAAAACTAAGATGAAATATGTACTTTTGAACCGAATTTTAAGCATAATAATATATTGAATTACGAATTATTTATAGCCAAGCGCATGATTGCTGGCAAAGAGCATAAAAGTACATTATCTTCTCCGATAATAAAAATTGCTATTGTAGCAATTGCTCTGGGAATGATTGTAATGATGATATCCATGTCTACAGGATTTGGATTGCAACAAAAAATCAGGGAAAAACTATCTGGATTTAATGGACATGTCCAGATTACAAATTTTGACGATAACTATTCAGATATCACATTAAACCCAATAAGTACCGATCAAAATTTTTACCCATCATTTGATGCCGTTTCTGGTATAGCTCATGTTCAGGTGTTTGCTACAAAACCAGGGGTTATCTTAACGGCTAAAACTTTTGAAGGAGTTGTTTTTAAAGGGGTTTCTTCGGACTATAAATGGGATTTTATACAGTCTTATTTGGAAGAGGGAACATTACCAAAATACGGAGATGAAAAATCCAACGAAATTGTAATTTCTACGAAATTAGCAAATAGTTTGGAAGTAGGTGTTGGCGATAATTTGAACTTTCGTTTTCCCAAAAATGATCCTACAAGACTTCCTAATTTTAGAATATTTAAAATAATAGCGCTGTACAATTCTGGTTTTAGTGATTTTGATAATTCCATTGTGCTAGGAGATATCTACCATATTAAAAAAATGAATAAATGGCAGGAAGATCAGGTTGGAGGATTTGAGATTTTTGTGGATAATTTTGATGAGATTCGTGAAAAAGCGAATGAAATTTATGTAGAAACTCCTTCAACGTTAGATGCCAAGAGTATTTTGGAAAAATATCCGCAAATATTTGAGTGGATTAGTTTGTTTGACGTGAACGTTTATATGATTATTGGTATTATGATTTTAATAGCAGGTATTAATATGATTACCGCTTTATTGGTGTTGATTTTAGAGCGTGCCAAAATGATTGGAATTCTCAAAACTTTAGGAAGCACCAATGGCAGTTTACAAAAAATGTTTTTATACAATGCCGGGTATATTATTTTAAAGGGATTGTTCTGGGGGAATTTGATAGGTATTTTTATGCTATCGATGCAGTACTATTTTGGTATTGTGACCTTGGACCCAGATACTTATTATGTTAAAGAAGCACCTGTTTATTTTGATTGGTTGTTTATAGTGCTTTTAAATATAGGGACAATGGTATTGTGTTTAACAATGCTAATTATACCTACGTTGGTCATTTCAAAAATTGACCCCGTAAAATCAATCAAATTTGATTAATTAAAATAGAGAACGCAGTGGAATACGCAAAAAATATCCTAGAGACTATAGGGAATACCCCTTTAGTAAGATTAAATGAAGTAACAAAAGATATAGCCGCGCTTGTATTAGCCAAGGTAGAAACATTTAATCCGGGAAATTCAGCAAAGGATAGAATGGCTGTTAAAATGATTGATGATGCTGTTGCCTCAGGATTATTGAAGCCAGGAGGTACCATCATAGAAGGGACTTCTGGGAATACAGGAATGGGATTGGCATTGGTTGCTATTATCAGAGGATACAAACTCATTTGTGTAATTAGTGATAAGCAATCTCGTGAAAAAATGGACATTCTTCGCGCTGTTGGAGCGGAAGTAATTGTATGTCCTACTAACGTAGAGCCTGAGGATGAACGTTCTTATTATTCGGTATCTAAAAGATTGGCTACAGAAACACCTAATTCTTGGTACGTAAACCAATATGATAATCCTTCGAATGCACTAGCACATTATGAACAAACAGGACCGGAAATTTGGAAACAGACCGAAGGAAAAATAACTCATTTTGTATGTGGTGTTGGAACAGGAGGTACTATTTCTGGTGTTGGGAGATATTTGAAAGAGAAAAATCCGAATGTCAAAATATGGGGAATTGATACCTACGGTTCCGTGTTTAAAAAATACCATGAAACCGGTATTTTTGATGAAAATGAAATCTACCCTTATATCACCGAAGGAATTGGCGAGGATATTTTGCCTAAAAACGTTAATTTTGATGTGATTGATGGATTTACAAAGGTAACAGATAAAGATGCAGCTGTTTATACAAGAAAAATTTCTTTAGAAGAAGGGATTTTTGTTGGGAACTCTGCTGGATCAGCCATTAAAGGATTGTTGCAATTGAAAGAAAATTTTAAAAAGGATGACGTTGTCGTAGTTCTTTTCCACGACCATGGAAGCAGGTACGTTGGAAAAATGTTTAATAACGACTGGATGCGTGAGCGTGGCTTTTTAGAAGATGATATTGTGACAGCAAAGGATTTAGTAAAAGACAGATTAGATACGAAATTAGTAACTTTAAAAACAGAAGAGCTAGTAGGACATGCTATCGAAAGAATGCGTGCTTATGGGATCTCTCAAATTCCAGTAACTGATATCTCTGGATTTATTGGTTCTGTAGATGAAAGTGATTTGTTCCGTCTGTATTTTGAAGATAAAAACTGTGCGGATAAACCGATCAAGGATGTTATGAATGCAGCATTTCCTATTGTGGATGAAGATGCTCCTGTACAAAAGATAGCAGAACTTATAAATAAAGAAAACAAAGCAGTATTGGTTTCCTTAAAAAATGGAGAATATCAAATCATAACCCAACACGATGTAATTAGTGTTATACGCTAACCGTTAGATTGTATAAAGAGTGTTTTGGAGAGCATTTATTTAAGAGTTTTACGTCTTAAATAAATGCTTTTTTTTGTGAAATACCCCTGTAAGCGTGCGGCTTATATTGTTTTTGATGCTATTTTAGATATGTACTTCATTTTTTGAGACAAACCTACTATTTATCACTTGCAAGCAATGTGTTTATGAATGGTATTGCTTTAAAATGGCTAAATACCATGAATGTCATGTTGTTTTTTTTGCAACTATCTTAATGTGTTGTTATGTAGTAAGTTAGTTTTGTTTCTTTACGAGCCTGAAAATGTTTTTTTTTGAACAAATGTTTAGATTTTGTATATTTGTTATGATTTAAGGGGTAAAACCTAGAAATTGCTATAAAAAAAAAGCTATTTATGAGAATGATGTACGTAACGAGAGGACGAGGGATAATATTGACTTTTTTTAAATTTTTTATTGGGCTTAAAGAAATTTTAAGTGCGATGATTTTTAAGTTGAATTGTTTAATTGATAACAATGAAGCGCTCTCAAAAAACTTTACTAAACGAAGAAAATATTGGATAGTGCTGGGGCTTATTATGTTGCTAAGTCAAGTTTTAAATGCACAGGCTACTTACACTGTTGGTGTTTCTGATGAACAACTATTGAATCAACTTACAGGTCCTGGTGTCTTATTATCCAATGCTTCATTGCAAGCAGGTGAACGAACGGGACAGTTGGGGCTGTTTTCTAATGGTGTTGTTGGAGCAAATTTGGCAATAGAGCAAGGGATAGTACTAAGTACTGGTTCTGTGACAGACGCGTTAAGTACCAATGATAATATACATGTTTCTGAGACCTTTGGGAATAGCAGTTATACCGATGTTGATATTTATGCGATAGATAAAAGTGCAATATACGACGTAGTTGTATTTTCCTTTGATGTGGTTTTAAGTGTAGGGGTTGACAAACTTACTATTGACTATCAATTTGCTTCGGATGAATATCCAGACTATGTAGGAAGCAGATTTAACGATATTTTTGGTTTTTTTGTGTCGGGAGGAGACCTTATAGGTACTACTAATATTGCTTTAGTGCCAAATTCAACAAATGCCGTTGCTGTAAATTCTGTAAATGCTGGGTTTTTAGGGAATGCAGCAGATGGTGCTCCAGTAGATTTAACGAAAGCAGATTTTTATATAAATAATGGACATGATTTGAATGGAGCTCTTTCCAATACCAATTCGGGGATTCCTTCGGTAGTTACAGAATACAATGGAATTACTAAAAAATTTATTGGTGTGATTACTGGATTAACACCTGGCGTGAGCTATACTTTTAAAATGGCCATAGCAGATACTGGAGATACCGGATATGATTCAGCTGTTTTTATCAATCAAATTTCTGCTACAGGGGCTCCAGTAGCAGTGGATGATTATTATTCTGTTTTGGAAGATGATACAATCATTATAACGCCTTTGTTAGGTGATTCTGATTCTAGTTCTTTAGAGGCTCTGTTTGTTAAAACGATAAATAATGTGGAGTTAATAGGTACGAATCAGTCAATTCCTGTGGATCATGGACTGGTGGAAATTAAAAATAATGTCATTACTTTTATTCCTTCTTTAAATTATCATGGTGCGGTCGTTTTTCCTTATGAGGTTTCTGATTCAGATGGGAATACTAGTGAAGCGAAGGAATATATTACAATAACTCCTGTAAATGATGTACCTATTGCAATAAAGGATAGTTATGAAATTTTGCAAGGTGAAACTATTACACTCAATCCTTTGGATAATGATACGGATGTAGATATTGAGGATGTATTAAAAATAATTGAAATTAATGGGGTAGTGTTAACTGGGAATGAGCAATCAATTCCTGTGAGTAATGGGACTGTAATGATATCTGAAACTGGAATTATTCAATTTATACCTACGAATAGCTTTAAGGGTATTACTTCTTTTTCATATGTTATAAGTGATGGGGAAGGAGGTCAAAGTACTTCCATTCAAGAAATTTCTGTGTTGCCTATGAATACGGAGACTGTAGTAATAAATGATACAGCACAGGTAGATGAAGCAGCTTCAGTGATTATAGATGTTATTGCAAATGACACCGATGATGACGGTGATGGCTCAGAGAAATCACCTGTAAAAAGTATCACGCAACCTAGTAATGGTGTTGCTGTAATACTGCCTGATGGTACCGTGGAATATACTCCAAATACTAGCTTTAGCGGAACAGATACTTTTACATACACAAATGAAGAAGGGGCAGAAGCACTTGTTACTATTACCGTGGTAGATCAAGGTGATCCTCTGGCAAAAGATGATTTGTTTTCTACGGATGAAGATGCTGATACTGCAATTGAGATTGATGCTATTGCTAATGATGATTTAATTGATAACGCAAGTTACAGCCAGGGAAGTTTAAACACTTCTACTACAATGGGGACAGTTACTGATCATAATGATGGAACTTTTAGTTATATACCGGCTCCAGGTTTTTCAGGGAACGATTCGTTTACGTACGAAGTTTGTGATGATGATCAACCAGATGCTACTTGTGATATGGCAACTGTTACGATAACGGTGTTCGATCAAGGGACTCCGAAGGCATTGGAAGATGTGGTTTCGTTAGAAGAAGGCGCAGTCGAAGGAATAGTAATTAATGTTTTAGAAAATGATGCCCTTATTGATAATGCGGGCTATAAATTGGGAAGTTTGGACATCAGCGAAACACTAGGAACAGTGATAGATAATTTAGATGGTACCTTTACATACATCGCTAATTCAGATTTCTCTGGTCAAGATACTTTTTCTTATACAATTTGTGATGATGATCAACCCAATCCGTCGTGTGATACTGCAATTGTTATTATAAACATTAGTGATCAAGGAGATCCAAGCGCACAAGATGATGCCGTTACCATAACGGAAGATGATGTCAATGGAATTTCTGTAAATGCATTAGTAAATGATATTTTAACGGATAATGCGTCTTATAAATTAGGGAGTTTGGATATTTCTGATACCTCAGGTATCGTTGTCGATAATGGAGATGGAACTTTTAAATATACACCAAGTCTAGGATTTTCTGGAGATGACTCTTTTAAATATACTATTTGTGATGATGATAGCCCGTCTCCTAGTTGCTCAGTGGCTACTATTATAGTACATGTGACAGATCAAGGAACCCCTATAGCAAAAAATGATTATATCTCCTTGGTACATACGCAGACGATTGCATCGCTAATAAATGTTCTTTCAAATGATGCATTAACGGATAATGCAAGCTACAAAGCGAATAGCTTAGACATTACTGGAACAGTGGGAACAGTTATCGATAACGGAGATGGAACCTTTAGTTATGTTCCAGATCCTCTATTTATTGGGGAGGATACGTTTTCTTATACAATTTGTGATGATGATAGTCCTTTAGAGAGTTGTTCCACAGCTACTGTTAAAGTAACTGTTATGGATGAAGGGGACCCCATAGCTAATAATGATGATATAGCCATCACAGAAGATGCGTCCACTTCCACGACTATAAATGTGTTGGGAAATGACATTTTGTTAGACGAAGCAACCTACAAAGATGGAAGTTTGGATTTCTCCGATACGTTGGGGACGGTTATTGACCTTGGAGATGGATCTTTCTCATATGTAGCACCTCAAGGTTTTTCTGGTGTGGATACTTTTTTGTATACAATATGTGATCATGATGTACCGGTAGCTACCTGTGATACTGCCATTGTTTCTATAACGGTTTCTGATGAAGGAAAACCAACTGCAATTGCCGATATCTATAGTATTTCTGATGAAGAGGGAGTGCTAACAATTAATGCTACATTAAATGATATTTTGACTGACAATGCAAGCTATAAACAAGGGAGTTTAAACGCAACGAATACACAAGGAATAGTCACGGATAATGGTGATGGAACGTTTGATTATCTTCCTCAAATAGGGTTTATTGGAGTAGATACTTTTGAATATACAATTTGTGATGATGATATACCTGACAGTCAATGTTCAACAAATACAGTTACAATAAATGTAAGCGATGAAGGTGATCCTCAAGCAGTGGATGATACAATTTCCATTATAGAAGATACAGTTGGTACTTCTAGTATAAATGCAATTGATAATGATTTAAAACTAGATGGGGCGGTTTATAAGGTTGGGAGTCTTGATCTTTCTAGTACCATAGGACAAGTGACAGATAATGGAGATGGAACGTTTGAGTATGTTCCAGCAGCGGGATTTGTTGGTACTGATACCTTTAAATATTCGATTTGTGATCACGATTTACCGAGCGCTACATGCGATACTGCAACGGTAACTATTATTGTTTCGGACCAAGGCGATCCAAAAGCATTGGACGATGTTGTTACCGTGCTTGAAAATACCACAATGGTAACCGTTATAGAAAGTTTGTTAAATGATGATTTAACTGACGATGCGACTTATGCAATTGGAAGTTTAAACACAACAGGAACGCTGGGTACAGTAACAGACAATGGTGATGGTACATTTGATTATGTTCCATTGACTAATTTTTCAGGAGTTGATACATTTTCCTATACTATTTGTGATGATGATAGTCCTACTGCTTTTTGTGCTACTGCAACTATTTTTGTTACAGTGGCAGATGGAGGAACACCTATCGCAAGCGATGATTCTGTATTTTTAAAAGAGGATACCACTACGCCTACAGAGATTAGTGTGCTAGAGAATGATGCTTTAGAAGACAATGCTGCGTACCTAGCGTACCTAGCCGGAAGTTTAGATGTGTTAGGCACCGTTGGAGTTGTGGTAGATCACAATGATGGTACTTTTTCCTACACGCCTATACCAGGATTTTCAGGGGAAGACTCTTTTAAATATACTATTTGTGATGATGATAATCCAATAGCCACCTGTTCAACAGCCATTGTTAATGTACAGGTTCTTGATGAAGGAGATCCTATAGCAAATGCAGATGTACTAATAATAAATAACGAGCAAAAATTAAATCTCATAGATGTTGTTGATAATGATGAATTATATGATAATGCGACTTATAATCCAGCCAGTTTAAATACAACAAGTACTCTAGGAGAAGTTACAGACAATAGAGATGGAACTTTTGAATATCAGCCTATGGAAGGTTTTGAAGGGGAAGATTCATTTAAATATTCTATTTGTGATGATGATACACCTGTTGCTACATGTTCTGAAACTGTGGTAACCATTGTTGTAAATAATGCAGAAGCTCCGATTGCAGTGGATGATGAAGTATCAATTACAGAAGATCATCCTGACAATATATTAATTGATGTAATTGCAAATGATGATATTTCTAATAATGGTGTCTATAAACCCAATAGCTTAGATGCTAGTATGACCAATGGGGAGGTTGTAGATAACGGTGATGGAACGTTTAGCTATATGTCAACAGCAGGTTTTTCTGGGATTGATTCGTTTAGTTATGAAATTTGTAATGATTTGGCAGTAGGTTTATGTGATATGGCAGAAGTGACAATTGTAGTGTTGGATCAAGGTAATCCTGTAGCAATTAATGACTCCTTTTCCGTGAATCAAGATCAAACCATTGCCATACATATTGATGCAATTGCGAATGACATTCTTTCAGATGATGCTGCCTATGATATAGGGAGCGTGAATACTACAAATACTGTAGGGACAGTAACAGCGAATCAGGATGGTTCATTTGAATATGTTCCTGCACCTGGTTTCGTGGGTGATGATAGTTTTGAATATACGATTTGTGATGATGATAGCCCAATTAAGACTTGTGCTACAGCAACTGTAGTTGTAACTGTTTTAGATACGGGGGATCCCGTAGGGAACGATGATTTTGTAACACTAATGGAAGATAGTGACAGTCCTGTTGTATTTAGTGTTGTCGAAAATGATGGGATAGTGCCAGGTGTGGAATATTCGGGGAATTTAGAAAGTACTCCATCCAACGGTACACTTACATACCAGCAAGACGGAGTTTTTGAATATATTCCAAATGAAGGATTTTCTGGAGAAGATTCGTTTGTTTATACCATTTGTGATGATGAAATGCCAGTGCCAATATGTTCTTCAGCAACAGTGGTACTTCATGTCGTAGATCAAGGTGATCCATTGGCTGTAGCAGATATTGTTTCCATGGAGTTGACAGAAGAAAAAATTCTTATAAACGCCCTTTCAAATGATGATTTAAATGATGATGCTTCCTACCAAAACAATAGCCTTGATATCACCGGAACAAGTGGAACTGTACTAGATAATGGTGATGGTACTTTTGAGTACACACCTGCGTTAGGGTTTACAGGGACCGATTCTTTTTCTTATACCATTTGTGATGATGATTTACCTATAGCCACATGTGCTACAACTACGGTTAGTATTTTAGTATATGGAGAGGTCGAACCTGTTGCTCAAGACGACAATGTTTCGGTTACTGAAGATGCTTTAGAACCTGTTGTATTTAGTGTCATAGAAAACGATTTATTTGTTGAAGGTACCACCTATGAGGGGAGTCTTGAATATAGTGTGAGCAATGGGACACTTAGTTATAATGGAGCAGGAGTATTTGAGTATATTCCAAATCCTGGGTTTGATGGTGAAGATCAGTTTAAATATACTGTTTGTGACGACGGAGTACCGACTCCGATTTGTTCCTCTGCAGTTGTGAATATTCATGTAATTGATCAAGGGAGCCCTACCGCCTTAGATGATGAAGTTAGTATAGGAGAAGATGATGGGCAAACACTCATTATTAATGCTCTTGAAAACGATAATTTGATCGATAATGCATCCTACAGCCCAGGGAGTCTTGATGTTTCTAATACAAGCGGAATGGTAGAAGTAACTAGTGAAGGGGCTTTTTCTTATATACCTTCTGATGGATTTGTAGGGCTTGATACATTTACGTATGCTGTTTGCGATGATGATATAGTTGCACAATGTAGTACTGCAACAGTAACTGTTCATGTCGTTGATAATGGAGACCCAATAGCAAGAGACGATCAATTTGTAGTACATGAAGATCGGGTGATTGATATCAATGCTTTAGAGAATGATTCTAAAATTGATGGAGAAACATACAAGGAAGGAAGTTTGGATACCTCTGAGACTGTTGGTACTGTCGTGTATATAGGGAATGGTGTTTTTGAATATGAAGCTGCACCTGGCTATGCAGGGGTGGATTCTTTCTTATATACAATTTGTGATAATGATGTTCCGGTGGCTGTATGTTCTACGGCTACTGTATATGTGACGGTGTACGAGTTGAATAGTACAAATGCAAGAGATGATGTAAATTCAACGATTGTGAATGAAACAGTCAATGGAAATGTTTTAATCAATGATTTTGATGATCAAGATGAACTTCAAATGGTGAGTACAGAATTAGTGGAAGAGGTGAAAAATGGAACCTTAGAAATAAGTGAAGATGGTACGTATACGTATACTCCTAATGATGGTTTTGTTGGTACAGATTCATTTAAGTACAGGGTATGTGATACTCATTCTCATGAAGCATGTGATGTAGGGACGGTAACAATTGATGTTTTAGAACCATTGGATTTAAATACGAACAATCCAGTGGTTGCGGTGAATGATACGGCGCTAACTGAAGTTGGTGTTACTGTTTCAGGGAATGTACGAACAATCCAGTGGTTGCGGTGAATGATACGGCGCTAACTGAAGTTGGTGTTACTGTTTCAGGGAATGTATTGAGTAATGATTATAGTGTCGGTTTTGAGGAGGTTAATTTTACCGTTACCCTTGTAACTTCAACGGTAAACGGAACCGTTGTGGTTCATAGTAATGGGGAGTTTGAATATACACCGAATGATGGATTTCTAGGAGAAGATAGTTTTGTATATGAAATATGTGATGCAAACGGTTCGTGCGACTCAGCAGTTGTTACTATAGATGTTTTATTAGATGACATGAATCGAACTGTGGCGAATGATGATTTATTTGTTGAGGTAGGAATGGGGAGTATTTCGGGGAATTTATTAAAGAATGATTCAGATCCTGAAGGGGATACTTGGGAGTATAAAGAAGTGGTTGTTTCTCCATTGTATGGTGAGGTTACTATAGACGATCAAGGTGATTTTGTTTACATTCCATATGATAGAAATTTTGAAGGAACGGATAGTTTTGTTTATGAAATTTGTGATAATAATACCAATGTCACTTGTGATAAAGCAACAGTGTACTTAACAATGTATGCAAGTGCTGATTTAGAATTGATAAAAACAGTTTCTAAAAATGAAGTTGAGGTTGGAGATGAAATAACGTTTTCTATAGAGGTAAAAAATCTTGGGCCGGCCGATGCAACAGGTGTCATTGTCTCTGAAAAAATGCCCAAAGGCTTCACTTATTTAAGTGACTCAAGTTCAGATTCGTTCAATCCAAATACAGGAGTGTGGGAAATAGGTGAAATGGAGTTTAATCAAGTCTCAACGCTAAAAATCATTGTGAAAGTAAATCCTTTAACCGGAGACGAGAATGAATATACCAATGTGAGACGAGAATGAATATACCAATGTGGCCGTTATATCTTCTTCTAATACTTATGATATTGATAGTCAAGTCTTAAGTGATGAGTTGTTTGATGATAATGGTAATGGTGATTTGATAGATGATGATGAAAGTGTTGTTAAAGTTTATGTAAAAGAAAAGTCTACAGAGACTTTGACGATTAAAATCCCAAATACTTTTACACCAAATAATGACGGAATAAATGATGTTTTTATGATAGAAAATTTACCTTTAGTGTATCCAAATTTTGATTTAAAAATATTCAATAGGTGGGGTAATGTTGTTTACTCTTATGTACATAACGGAAATGTAGACATCACTCCATTGTGGTGGGATGGCTATTCAGCGGGTAGAATGACATTAGATAGTAAAAAACTGTTGCCTTCCGGAACCTATTATTATGTATTGAATTTTAATGATGGAAAGTCAAAACCAATTGCTAGTTGGTTATACCTTAATAAATAAATTGCTCGGGCTAACGATAGCTCAAAAAAAAAAGAAAAAGATGAAAATAATGAATAAGTGTGTTTGTTTACTTGTGTTTTTAATGCTCGGAACTAGTGTTTTTTCCCAACAAGACGCTCAGTATACTCAGTACATGTATAACATGAACGTGATAAATCCGGCCTACGCTGGATCTCGAGGAACCTTAACAATTAATATGTTGGGAAGATCACAATGGGTTGGAATAGAAGGAGCGCCTCAGACGGGGACACTTTCAATTCACGCTCCTTCAGGAAAAGCTGTTGGACTTGGATTTACGGCAATATATGATGAGATTGGTCCGGTAAAGGAAACCAACTTATTTGCTGACTTTTCGTATACGATACGAGCAAGTGAAAGTGCAAACCTAGCATTTGGAATAAAAGCCGGGGCTACTTTTCATAACTTAAATAGAGATTTGTTAAATCCATTAGATCCCAATGATGATATTTTACTGAATACGGCACTTAATGATTTATATCCAAATCTAGGGGTAGGTGCATTTTATTATACGAATAGGTTTTATTTAGGATTGTCGGTTCCGAACTTATTGAAATCGAAACATTTTAATATGTCATCAACTGGATTTACAACAGAGGCATCGGAGGAAATGCATTATTTTGTGACCACAGGTTATGTATTTGAAATATCCGATAATGTAGACTTAAAACCATCCACGTTAGTTAAAGCAGCTATTGGTGCTCCCGTATCAATTGATTTGTCTATCAATGCATTATTTATTAAAAAATTCGAACTTGGCGCTTCTTACCGATTGGATGATTCCGTTAGTGTTATGGTTGGAATTAATGTAAGTGACGATTTTAGAGTAGGCTATGCTTATGATCATACACTAAGCGACTTAGGAGATTATAACAGTGGTTCTCATGAAATAATGCTTCTTTATGACTTTAATAGAAAAAATTTGAAAAGTCCGAGATTTTTCTAAACTAAAATTTTATAACTATGAATATATTAAAATTTAAACTACTGCTTATTTTAGTTCTTGCTTGTAGTGTCTTAAATGCTCAGAAACGTACTTATAAGATCAAAAATTTAACCATTAACTCTAAGAATTCAGACTATGGTGTTTCTTTTTTGAATGATAGTACCGCCGTCTTTTCTTCCTCTAGAGGGAGTGGTCTTATTGCGAAACGAGTTTGGAAGGATAATAACCAACCATATTTAGACTTGTATAAAGGGAATGTAAATGTAGAAGGGGAGATTACAAGCTCCAAAGAGTTTTCTAGAAAAATTAATACAAAATATCACGACGCTGATTTAATTTTTACAAAAGATAAGAAAACGGCTTATTTTAGTAGAAATAATTACTTGAATCATAAGTATAAAAAATCATCTTCTGGTTGGAATAATATTAAAATGTACAGGGCTTCATTATTAGAAAATGGAGATTGGGGAGAAATAGTGGAGTTACCTTTTAATAGTGATGAGTACTCCGTAGGACACCCAGCCTTAAATGATACGGAGACCATCTTATATTTCTCTTCAGATATGCCTGGAACTATTGGTGATACCGATATTTGGGAGGTATCCGTACTAGGAAACAATGAGTACGGAACGCCTAAAAATTTGGGTACTAAGATTAACACTCCTCTGAAGGAAATGTTTCCTTATGTAAGTGCGAATGAATTGTATTTCTCCTCTCAAGGGCATGCAAGTACAGGAAACTTGGATATTTTTAAAAGTAATATTATCAAGGATGGATTAACAATTCCAGTGAACCTAGGGAAGCATATAAACAGTGTAGCTGATGATTTTTCTTTTATATTTAGATCCAAAGGAAAACAACCAACAGGGTATTTTTCTAGTAATCGTACTGGAGGTGTAGGAGATGATGATATTTATTATTTTAAACAAGACAAATGTATACGCTATGTTCAAGGGCTTGTAAAAGATGATACATCTTTAGAATTATTAAAAGGAAGTACAGTCACTTTATATACAGCAGACGGTTTTTCAAAAGATGTTGCTCTTTTGGGAGAAGATGCCTCTTTTAAATTTGAAGTAGATTGCGATATAAAATATAGAGTACTAGGTACAAAAGAAGGGTATGAACCGAAAGATATATGGTTTTCTAATTTTAAAACAATATCGGAAAAGCAAGTGTTATTAATGAAAAAAGACTTTATTAAAACTACAGAGAAGGTTATTGTTAATATTAAGCCTATCTACTTTGATTTCGATAAAGCTACAATTAGGTCAGATGCTGCTATAGAATTAGATAAGGTAGTGGCAGTGATGCAAAAATATCCGACATTAATTGTGAGTTCAGGATCTCATACAGACGCTAGGGGTAACGATGAATACAATGTAAAACTCGCTATAAAAAGAGCTAATGCAACAGTTCGTTATATTGTAGATAGAGGAATTTCTAGTGAACGTATTTCCGGTCGGGGATATGGGGAGTCAACTTTACAAAATCGTTGTGCTAATGGGGTAAAATGTTCAAGGGAAGAGCATCAGCAGAATCGTAGGACTGAGTTTGTTGTATTAAATCCAGAGAGTATTCAATAGTATGTACTTTATTATTTTTGTTATTAAAAGGACCAGTTGGTAAATTCAATTGGTCCTTTTAATAATTTGCTGTTATGAGTTAGGTTCTATGTGAATTAACACGTTTTCTATGGTGTCAAATTCAGATTTTAACGCATCTTTTAGTTTGTGTGAAATGGCATGGCCTTCTTTAACAGAGATGTTAGCGTCTACAATGGCATGTAAATCTACATGATACATCATTCCTGCTTTTCTTATAAAACATTTTTCTGTGCCTAATATTCCGTCTACTTTAAGAGAAGAAATTCTAATTTTTTCAATAAATTCTTTGTGAGTATCTTCATCTAAAATCTCACTCAATGCAGGCTTGAAAATTAAAAAACTATTATATAAAATAATACCAGATGCTAATAATGCAGCCCAATCATCAGCACTTTCATAACCCTTTCCCATGATAATGGCAATTGTTATACCAATAAAAGCAGTAACTGAGGTGATAGCGTCACTTCTATGGTGCCATGCATCTGCTGCTAGGGCGGTACTTCCTGTTTCTTTACTTTTTTTGATAACCACTCTGTAGGAATACTCTTTCCAAGCAATGATAGCTATTAAGACAATTAATGTCCATGGTTCGGGAGTTTTGTGAGGTGTTTTAATATTTTGGATACTCTCATAAGCAATGATAATGGCTGAGGTAATTAAAAAGCCTACCACTAAAAAAGTGACAAGGGGTTCTATTTTTCCATGTCCATAGGGGTGTTTCTTATCTGCTGGTTTTGAAGCGTATTTTAAACCAAATAGAACTAATAAAGAGGAGAAGATATCTGTTGTGGATTCTATGGCATCAGCGATAAGTGCGTATGAATTTCCGAAAAAACCAGCAATTCCTTTGATAGTAGCCAAGCATATATTACCTATAATACTAAAATATGCAGTTCGAATAGCTAACTTTTTATAATCCATAATTCTCATGTATGTAAAAAAGATGAGGTTTTGAAAACGCAATTCAAAACCTCAACTTTTTTATAAATAATAAATATTTTATTACATTCTTTCTGGAACAGTAATTCCTAATAGTTTAAAACCAATTTTTATAGTGTCCGCAATTTTAGCAGACAATTGTGTTCTAAATATCTTTTCTTCTTCATTTTCACAGCCTAAAATTGGCACCGTTTGGTAGAAAGAATTGTATGCCTTAACTAAGTCATAGGTATAGTTTGCTATTAATGCAGGACTGTGGTTCGTAGCTGCATTCTGGATGATTTCAGGAAATTGTTCTAGTTCTTTAATTAGATTAATCTCTTTGGCATGTAAATTAATATCACTAATAGTAGTGGTATAATCAAATGTTGCTTTACGCAAAATAGATTGTATACGTGCGTAGGTATATTGAATAAAAGGTCCTGTATTACCATTAAAATCTACCGATTCTTCTGGGTTAAACATAATTCTACGTTTAGGATCTACTTTTAAAATATAATATTTTAAAGCTCCTAATCCAATGACTTTATACAGCGATTCTTTTTCTTCCTCTGAATATCCTTCTAATTTTCCTAGCTCTTGAGAAATAGAACGTGCGGTATTGGTCATTTCTATCATCAAATCATCAGCATCTACAACAGTTCCTTCTCTCGATTTCATTTTTCCTGAAGGTAAATCTACCATTCCATAAGATAAATGGTACATATTATCTGCCCATTCAAAACCTAATTTTTTAAGGATAAGGAAAAGTACTTTAAAATGATAATCTTGCTCATTTCCAACTGTGTAAACAAGTTCGTTTAAATCAAAATCTTTAAAACGCTCTATCGCAGTTCCTATGTCTTGTGTCATGTATACCGCAGTACCATCACCTCTTAAAACAATTTTTTCATCAAGCCCGTCTTCCGTTAAATCTATCCAAACAGAATTGTCTTCTTTTTTGAAAAAGATACCTTTTTTTAGTCCGTCAGCTACGATGTCCTTTCCTAATAAATAAGTGTCACTTTCATAATAATTTTTATCAAAATCTACACCTAATTCTTTGTAGGTTACATCAAAACCGTCGTATACCCATTGGTTCATAGTTTTCCAAAGTGTTACTACTTCTTCGTCTCCTGCTTCCCATTTACGTAACATTGCTTGCGCTTCTAATAATAGAGGTGCTTCTTTTTTTGCGTCATCTTCTGTTTTACCTGCATCCATCAATTCTTTGATTTCTGCTTTATAGGCTTTATCAAAAGCCACATAGTAATTTCCTACTAATTTATCTCCTTTTAGACCGGTACTTTCAGGTGTTTCTCCGTTTCCAAATAATTTCCAGGCAAGCATACTTTTACAAATATGAATCCCACGGTCATTTATAATTTGTGTTTTATATACTTTTTTACCTGAAGCAGCCATGATTTCGGCAACAGAATATCCTAATAAGTTATTACGAATATGTCCTAAATGTAACGGCTTGTTTGTATTTGGGGAAGAGTATTCCACCATGTCTGCTTTTTGGTCTGCAGCTGGAGTTACCGTACCATAGTTAGGGATGCTGTTAATTTTGTTAAACGTATCTATATAATGTGATTCAGAGATTACTAAATTTAAGAAACCTTTGACTACATTAAAATCTGTAATTTCTGAAACATTTTCCTTTAAATATTCTCCTAAATCAGTTCCTATTTTTACAGGATTTCCTTTTACATGGCGCAAAAAAGCAAAAACAACAATGGTAATATCACCATCAAAATCTTTTCTTGTTGCTTGAAACTCTACGTTTTCAATACTAACATCATATTGGGCTTTAAAAGCCTCTTTTACTGCGTCGGTTAATTTTGCTTGAATACTCATGTAAATTGTTAAAAAATTAAGTTGCAAAAATACTGATTTTATTGCAAATTATTGCTTTATAAACGTGAATTCGGTGAAATCAAAATCGGGGTTAGGCACATCGAGATGTAATTTGTTGATTTTTCCTTCTTTGTCAAGGTCAAACCATAATTTTCCTTGTGGTAATGAGCATAAAGAAGTGTCAAATCTAAATGTAAATATATGATGATTCCAATGATTTAAAGAAGCATGAAAAATGGGGGTTTTTTCCATTTGAAAATTCAAGTTTCCATTATTGATATGCACGGTTACATTTCCATACATTTTATCTTTATAGACTCCTTCATATTCCTCTAAGTTGAGGTGATTATTATTTAATACACCACGTTGTAATGCTATGTTACTTTCTTTTTCTTTCTGTTTTTTGTCTCTTTTTTTCTTGATGATAAGGTAATCTGCAGACCAATCTTTATCATTCATATTATTGGCGACTAAAACATCTAATATTTTGTTAGAAAGCGCACCTGGTAGCCAGTTTACGCTATTTGTAAGAATGATAACAGCCAAATCTTTTTCTGGGATAAAGAACGATTTTGAAATCATGCCATCATAGCCTCCACCGTGAGAAATCACTTTTACACCTTCGAAATCTTCTAAATTCCATCCCATTCCATAACTAGAAAAATGTTTTTTATGCTTGTTAGTTCTGACACTAAAGTTAATGTGTGGGGTTGTTATTTGATTAAATTGTTTATTCGAAAAATATTCTTTATCATGTATAGTTCCTTCTTTTAAATTTAATTGGAGCCATTTAGAAAAGTCATGAACGGAAGAAATTAAAGCGCCTGCTGGGGCGATATTATCCCAATTTACCCATTTTAAGGGATTATTGTTTCCGTTTTCAGTAAAATATGGAGTTGCTATATTTGTAGTCGATGCCAGTTGTGTGGTAGAAGTAAGCGTACGGTTCATGTTTAGAGGAGTAAGAAACGCATCTTGTATATAATTTTGCCACGATTTTCCTGTGATTTTTTCTATAATTTGCCCTGCAGTTAAATACGAGATATTGGAATATCCAAAGTTGGTTCTAAAATCAAATTTAGGTTGTAAATATTGTTGCGCCTTTATAATTTCTTCAGGGGTTTTTGTGGTACCATACCATAATAAATCGCCACTAAATGTAGCGAGTCCACTTCTGTGAGAAAGTAAATCGGCTATCGTAAAATGTTGTGTCACATAATCATCATACATTTTAAAATAGGGAAGGTAATTTACAACTTTATCATTCCATTGTAGTTTTCCTGCATCTACAAGCTGGGCTAACGCACTTGCTGTAAATGCCTTTGAATTTGATGCAACTGCAAATAAAGTGTGTTCATCTACTGTCTTTTTTGATTGAATATCCGTAACTCCATATCCTTTACTTAAATAGATACTATCCGAACTTACGATGGCAATTGCCATTCCAGGAATGTTCCATTCTTTGTATGATTTTGTGAAATAAGTATCCAAATGTTGTAGTTGTTCCTTTGTTTGTGCCTTTGTTAATAAGAATGTTAGTAGGAAGGCACATGTTATAAGTTTTTTCATTATTTGGATCGTTATAGAGATGGTTAGTTACTTTTAGTATTACTTACGAAAATACTAAAACAAATATAATATGTGAAGTTCCTTTTATTAAGTTTCTTAAGAATATTATTTTTTTTATCATTATAATCTTACAGTGTTATAAAACACAATTATTATATTAGAAGGTTATAATTAGTATTTATAGTATTTGAATGTTATAAAATGTGTATATTGCAGTAAAAAAAATAAGGTATATGAAACAGGCGGTTATCACTGCGGACATAATAGATTCTCAGCACATAATTGATATGAATGATTTGTTTAAATCTTTACGTTTTATCATTCATGAAATTTCGGAAAAACTAGCAGTTAAAATACGTTATCAAACGTACCGTGGCGATAGTTTTCAGATAGAAATGGATTGTCCAGAAAAGGCTTGTTTGGTGGCTGTGATTATAAGAGCAGGTTTACGTTCAAAAATGGGGATTAAAGTTAAAACTAAAAAAGCCTTGTCTATTAATAGGTTATGGGATGCAAGGTTTTCAATTGCGTTGGGTGATGGAAATTTATCTGAAACATCCATTGTAGAGTCCAATGGACCGGTACATATTTTATCAGGAACTAAATTTGATTTATTAAAGAAAAAACATACAACCTTATTATTGAGTAGTCTTGATAGAGAATTAAATCCCCAATTGGAAGTATTGTCTAAGTTAATGGAAACTATTTTACTGAGATGGTCCAATTTAAGTGCGGAAGCTATCTATTATACCTTGCTTCATAATTGCACTCAGCAAGAATTAGCAAAAATATTAGATGTAACACAACCAGCTATTCATAAACGTTTGTGGACGGCCAATTTGGATGCAATAACGATGAGTTTGAATTATATAGACCAATTAATAAAACATTAAATGACTGTATTTACACTAGTATTACTAAAACTACTTGTAGCCCATGTATTAGGCGATTTTTTATTACAACCAAGTGCATGGGTGAAAGATAAGGAGAAGCACAGGATAACATCGAAATATTTGTATCTGCATGTATTTGTGCACGGATTGTTAGCATACCTGTTTATTGGGCAATGGGATCAGATATTTGTTCCTTTGTTGTTGATTTGTACCCATTTTATAATTGATGTTATTAAATTGTACAAAAAAAAGTCAACAAAATGGTTTGTAATCGACTAAATTGCACATATAATCAGTGTTATTGTTATTTGGGCATTGTTTT
>Ga0209395_1001617_pt1 | contig 31240 bp, 27 predicted proteins | sample GOMGulsemesocosm_3_FD_184635 | JGI IMG/M metagenome (GOLD analysis project Ga0209395, IMG submission 184635) | Methane-oxidizing microbial communities from mesocosms in the Gulf of Mexico - GOM9D Gulf of Mexico (SPAdes) (version 2) | ecosystem: Environmental > Aquatic > Marine > Cold seeps... | reverse complement strand
AGCATAGATTCATCGTCTGTCATTATGGCAAATTCTGCGAACTCCCCAAGACCTTCTAGGTAATCTAACGTGACATGATATTCGTTAATAAAGTAGATGCTGCGCTTTTTTTTAATAATAAGAGATATATCGTATCCCATAGTTTCTAGCATGCTCTTAGCGCGCTGTGAATCGGTGATATTAATCGATTCGCAGCAATCGTCACCAGGTCCTTTTACAATCCATAATTTTATGCCACAGGGTTCTATTTCTCGAATAATCAAACTTTTATTTTGGCGGTGTAAAGTATTTTTCGGGGTGTCGTAGTACCAATCATTTTCTGTATTATCTTCAAATCGTACTTGATGAGGCATTGATGCCAGAATACGTTTAAAGTCAGTTGATGATTGCACTCGGTACTTTAATTCAACCTCAAATTTACCTTTAAAATGTTCAAATTTCATATTTATCTCGGATTTACTTGGCTCAAATGAGCTTATCATGAGATTGGATAATGAGGTGGTGAAAAGACGTTATTTGAAGGAAGTATATGCAGCCCATGAGCTGCATATACTTAATGGTATCTTTATAAGTTATAACTTAAAGCGGCTTACTTGCGCTGACAAATCGGTAGCTAGTTGCACTAAGGATAAACTAATTTCTTCCCCTTTAATGGCATCTTCAGCAGACTTTTCTGCCACGTCACTAATGTTAATGACATTTTCATTAATTTCATCAGCCGCTAAGTTCTGCTGGTGCGCCGCGTTACTAATTTGAGCGTTAAGCTCGTCTAGCTCACGGATCTGCGCGGCTATATCATTGAGCAGATTAGAGACATTGGCAACGTTGTCAGCTTTCTCATTGGCTTGATGGCTTACATTGACCATGGATTCAACCGCTTCACCTGCGGTTTTTTGCAGACTATTAATGGTAGATTGTATTTCAACAATAGATTCACTTGTACGAGTAGCAAGGCTTCTAACTTCATCAGCTACAACAGCAAAGCCACGTCCTTGTTCACCGGCACGGGCCGCTTCGATAGCAGCATTTAATGCCAATAAGTTAGTTTGATCAGCAATGTGCGTGATGACCTCTAAAACACTGCCTACTTCGCTAGTTTTTAGGCCTAATTCTTCAATTTTTTTGCTGTTTATTTCAACCTCATCACGCAACGTGTTGATGCCCTGATGTGCATCTTGAGCTATGTTTAATCCTTTATTGGCGCCTTCGTTTGCTTCTATAGATTTTTGAGCGGCAAACTTTGTATGGTTTTCAACTTCACTAGCCGAGGCATCGAGTTGATTAATCGCAGCGGCGACAGATTCTGTGGCACTTTTTTGAGTAAGCACGGCTTCTTTGGTTAATATTGAAATATCGTTAACTTCTTTGGCGGCATGGCTTAGTGCGCTTGTCGCTTTTGAGACATTAATCAAACTCTCTTTAAACTTGCTCATAAGTGAGTTTATAGCACGGCTTAGATCGCTGAGTTCATCGTTATGATGAATCTGTAATGTTTTGCCTAAGTCTAAATTCTTTTCAATAGCATTAAGGTGGCCCTTTAAGCGATTAATGCGCATAAATATAAGTCTGTATAAAATCAATCCAAGGGCACCAAAACTTATTAAGGTAACAAACAGCTGCAATAGGCCTGCTTTTATTATAGAGGTGTGTATTTTGCTATCACTGCTGGATAAATCGTAGCTAACCTTTACCGCCCCTAAAATATCGCCTTCATTAGCTTGATGGCAGCCTAAGCAATCTGTCCCACGATAATCTTTGCTTGCGCGCATTGGCATAATAAATTGCATTATGCGTTTGCCATTTTTTTTAACAATTTGGGTTGCTTTAGCACCTGCTAACCCTTCTCGCTCAAAAGAGTCGACGGCGATTTGATCGCTAAATCCGTTGCCATATAATTTATTGACAATGTTGCTTCGAATTATTTTTGCTTCAACGATGTTGTCATTAGATTGGATTTTTTGTTGAAATATTTTTCGATTAGCCATGGTGCCTGTGAGCATCATGGTATTTACGGAATCAAAATAATTTTGCGCGATGCTCTCAAGGTTAATTGCTACATAGTCTTGTGCCATGTTTTTTTCATCGTTATAAAAATAAAGCACTGTGGTTAATAATAGCGACAGTCCAATAACAGCTAGAGCGAGTTGTATTTTTCGAGCCAAAGTCAGCATAGTGATTCCGATAGTAGTGGTCTGTTATTACAACAATGAAGGCGAGTTGGGGTGCCATCCTTTTGCTAAACATTGTTATCAAAAGATTGAAACTTTAAATGAAAAATAAGGGGAAAACCCTATCTTAGATCAAACTTTGATTGAGTAGATTGCATTCTATCTTGTATTATTGTGAAAAATATTAAAGATGTAGTTAGGGATTAAATAAGCATGAACAATGACTTAAAGAAAAAGATAATTGCGGTGTGCGACGATAAAATACTTAAAAAAGGCGATAACGTGGGTTTGTCATTTTATGCTTTTTTTGCCAACAAAAATGATGATCCCGAATTGTTGATGGAAGCAGCAACATGGTGGATTAAGACGCACAAGCTTGATCACTTTGAAAAAGCAATAAAGATAAAGTCGATGGTTGAATCATTGTAGTATTTTAAGTTAGCGTATGTTGCTGATCGTTTTATAGTTCTAAGGAAAGAAAGATGAGAGTTACCATTAAGCACATTTTAGTTGGCCTAATTTTAGGCGGGACCTTCAATTTGTCCCTTGCAACGCAGACCACCGCACCTTCAAAAAAAGTCAGCTTCGTTGCTATTGGTGACATGCCCTACAAAAAGCAGGAAGTTGCTATGTTAACTGCGCCCAATGGTGAGATTGTAAAAGCCATTAAGCAGCTAAACCCCGATGTGTTGGTGCACTTTGGTGATATCAAATCAGGCGGGACATCCTGTACTGATGATTTGTTAATTAGTCGCAGAGAGCAACTTTTTAATTTGTTGCCCTTTAAGGCGGTATTTACACCGGGGGATAACGATTGGACGGATTGTGATCGAAGGATGCTCTTTTCTCGCTTCAATGAACTTGAACGTTTAGACTTTTTACGGACTCATTACTTTTCTGGTGACGGTGATAAATTAACACGGGACATTGCAAACTTAACGAGGCAGCCTCAGCTAATTGAAAACGCCACATGGACCATTAATGACCTTGTCTTTGGTACGCTTAATGTGCCCGGCACTAACAATGGACGAGTAGAAATTTCATTTGAGGTCAGTAAAGTGTTAGATGAGGCCGATCGCAGAGACACATTGAACGAAGAGTGGGTTAATCAATTATTTGAACAAGCACGTAATGCCGATGGCCTTGTTATTACTTTTCAGGGAGATATCTATCAACCGAGTCATAAAAAATACCCTGTTGTTTGCACCAAAGACAATCGTCAAAAATGTGATGGATATATGAGAATTCGACAACACATCGAGCAAAAGTCAGCACAGCTTAGTAAGCCTGTGTTAATTATCCATGGTGATACTAGTGCCTATTGTTTTCATCAACCGATAAAAAGTAAAGCTGATAAATTATGGCGCCTCAATGGGTTAGGTGACTATAGAATAAGTGATGGCGCACAAATTACTTTTGATGCGCGTAATACCCAATCACCATTTAGTGTCGTTTCTTTATTGGGTCAAAAAGCATTACCTAAGGTGTGTAATTATAATGATTAATTCTAGTGCGGTGTGGCAGGCACTTTTTATTGAATTAACACGATTAATCAGTGTGGCAAAAGCGGGTGTTGATAGGGCACATGAAACGGCAACGAATGATGCGAATGTTGCTGAAAATAAATATGATACCTTGGGTCTAGAAGCTTCTTATTTAGCACAAGGACAGCAACATCGACTAGCTCAATGTATTGAAGATAATGCATTATTTGATGCGCTATACCAAAAGCGACAAGCTCAGCCACAACAGGTTGAGTTAGGCTCGTTAATTACCTTAGAGTCTGATGATGAACAACGTTATGTCTTATTAGGTCCAAGTGCTGGTGGATTAAAAATAATGGCCAATAATAGTGAAGTATTAGTTATTACGCCTTTGTCGCCATTAGGAGGATTGTTGATGGGCAAAGAAGTTGATGATGAGGTGGTAGTGAAAATTGGCGATAATGCGCTTTGTTACGACATCATCGCCATAGAGTAATCAAGGCTGGTTTGATTACTTAAATACGAAATATTCAGCAGAAAAATCAAGTAGATCGTCACCTAATATTTCAATAAGCGGTGAACGTTTAATGCGTGTTGCAAAGGCATTATAAGCCTCAACACTAACGATCACATCGCCATTTTCTTCTGTAATCAGTACGCTGTCATCACGTAATGCAGTAACGATTTTTTTACGGATGTTGTTTGATACTTCGATGTCTTGAATTGTCATATTAGGGTCTTAATTAGTTTAATTAGGCGGATTATACATGACACATAACAAATATGTTATGTGTCACTGCCATTTCAATCACACATTAAAGACTTTATTTACGGGCAGGTCACGAATACGCTTGCCGCTAGCCCTAAATATTGCGTTGGTGATACTTGGAGCTACTGGTGGAACACCAGGTTCGCCAATACCGCCGGGGGAGAGCGTTGATTCCACAATATGTACATGCAGCGGCGGAATTTGTTGCATGCGCGCTACTGGGTAATCGTGGAAATTGCTTTGAACTACCGCTCCCTCTTTAGTGGTTACTTCACCCATTAAAGCAATTGTTAGTCCCATGACCATGGCACCTTCCATCTGAGCCTTAACGCGATCTGGTGTAATAACAATGCCGCAATCAACAGCTGTGTGCATTTCTAATACTTTGACGGTGTTGTTTTCGACCCGCACTTTGGTTGCAGCCGCCACATAACTACCGAAGCTGCGTAAAAAGCTCAAACCCCAGCCTTCATTTTTAGGGAGCTTTTGCTCAATATTTGCTTTGTCGCTGATAAGGTTAATTAAGTCTTTAATGCGCTTAGTGCTAATTCGGTGGTCTTTTTCCTGAACCATACCGTAGTTAGACCACTTCTTAAAACCATCATCACGAGGGTCAATAAAGCCATCGTTACCGAGTAAGTTCATCCACATTTGGCGCGGATTAATATCAGCTTTATCGGCTAACTCATCAACAAAACTGCCCAAGGCAAAACCATTATTAATACAGGCTACTGAGCGTAACCAACCAGGGCGAATAAAAGATTCTACCTCATGGTTTTCACAGCTTAAATTGCCAATATCAAACGGAAGATCTGCAAAACCTAGTGATAATTGACTATCGCTTGGTGTTTTGGTCTCATCATTAAATAACCAACCAATCGGTGGGTAAGCATTACGACTGACCCAAAAATCAGCATGATTATTATCGTCTAACTGCGCTTTATGATAATTGGCTGACACGCTGTGATAAAACCCATGTTTTACATCGTCCTCACGGCTCCAAATAACCTTGACTGGACGCTTTGTTGCTACGCTAAGTTCAACGGCTTCAACAATGAAGTCACCTTTTGATTTACGGCCGAAAGCGCCGCCCATCAAGGTGACATTGAGTACAACATTACTTACTTTTTCTGGCGGTAAATTTAATTCGCCGGCCACCATATTCTGTGCCCATTGTGGGTTTTGAGTGCCAGCCCAAATGGTACATTTATCGCCTTCAACGCTCGCTGTTGCAGCAGGTGTTTCCATGGATGCATGATGTAAGTAAGGCACTGAATAAGTCGCTTCTAGCGTTTTATTCGCCACATATTGATGATCTTTCACATTGCCGCGAGAGCGAATTACATTGCCCGGCTTTTGCACTGTATTTTTTAATGTCTGTTTAAAGGTATCACTGTCGTGACTGGCCTTTGGCCCTAAATCCCATTCAATTTTTAGTAATTTTCTCGCTTCTAATGCTGCCCACGTATTGGTCGCTACAACCGCAACGCCGCCTAATGGGTTAACGCTAACTGGCAGAGGTCGCTCTTTGAGCTTAATAACGTTGACCACACCGGCTACTTTTCTGGCTGCACTATCATCAATTGATTTGATCGTGGCACCAACAACAGGTGGCCGTGTAATGCTGGCAATCAGCATGTTAGGCAGTTGAATGTCTTGTGCATAAACGGCTTTACCCGCCACTATATCGTCAAGATCGGTGAGCTTAACGTCCTTACCAATCAGTGAGAATTCTTTCAAAGATTTTAGTTCGATTTTACTGGCATCTACCTTGGGGACTTTCGCTGCGATAGCTGCTAGTTGTCCGAAGCTTAGTTTTTCACCCGTTGCTTTGTTAGTAACAAAACCGCTGTTGGCATTAACTTGGGATAACTTAACTTTCCATGTGTTAGCGGCCGCTTGCTCAAGCATGTAACGCGCCGTCGCACCTATGGTTCTTATCGTTTTAAAATGACTGCGAATTGAAGCTGAGCCAGCTGTGCCTTGCGAGCCATATTTTGCTCTATCAGCAGGGGCTTGAACCACGGTAACGTCGTCCCAATTTGCACACATTTCGTCGGCGATAATTTGCGGCACAGAGGTGCGGATACCTTGGCCCATTTCACTGCGATGACAGACAATGGTGATTGCACCTGAAGCATCAAGGCTGACAAAGAAGTTAAGGGCTAATTCACTTGAAGCTTCCTGAGCGATGGCCATATTTGATAAAGGTAAATTAACCCCCAACACAAGTACACCAGAGCCAAGACCGAGTGATTTTATAAATCGGCGTCGGCTAACATTTTCAACATGTTCGTTTAAATGATCATTTTCGGTTGTGGCTTTATTCATGATGCACTCCCACTGGTTTGTGATGATTCAAGTGCTATATTACTGCCGGCTTTTTTGATGGCTGCCTTAATGCGTTTGTATGTGCCGCATCGACAAATGTTGCCTTGCATGTGTTGGTCGATATCATTGTCAGAAGGACTTGCATTAGTGGCAAGCAAGGCGGCAGCACTCATCATTTGACCACTTTGACAATGGCCACATTGGGGCACTTTAAACTCACGCCATGCTATTTGAACATGATGTTGAGCAGTGTCTGCTAATCCTTCGATCGTGGTTATTTTTTGCTGCCCAATGGTTGAAATAGGGGTGACGCACGAGCGAATCGGTTGGCCGTTTAAGTGCACAGTACAAGCGCCGCACAATCCTAAACCACAGCCAAACTTAGTACCAGTCATCTGTGCTACATCGCGCAAAGCGTAAAGTAGTGGCATTTCAGGTGGAGCATCAATAGCCACATTTTTATTATTTATATTTAGTGTGATCATAGAACTACCTTGTTATGTTAATTATTATGTTGGTGGTAATGGTATAAATCTTCATTTGTATCAATGTCTTGTTGAGCCAAAGGGCATTCAATTAACATGACATTGTCAGTGTGCTTATTAAGTAACTCCTTTGCGCCTTTATCACCTTTAAGTTGCGCTAATGGGCTAAAGAATTGTTTAGGGAAGATAGCAGGCACACAGGCTCGTTGATTAACGCTTGAAGCAATAATGTTGTCAGGGTATTGCAAGCTAAGTGCGGTAAGACGCTGATAGTGTGTTGTAGGTACCGAAATTTGATCAGCTAAACACACCAATAGTCGTTGGCTTGCTTGAGATAGTTCATTGACTGAGTCTGCTAGGCTATGCCCCATGCCTAATTCCCAATTTTGACTAAATATGGGGCTAACATGTGTGGGCAGCTGAGACATCACTCGGCAACTATGTGCCCCTAACGTGACATACACTTGATTGATGTTAGGGCAGTTAATTTGTGAAATCGTATGATTAAGCAAGCTGTTGCCGTTGACACTAGCTAATTGTTTGATCCCATTGAATCGACTGCTCGATCCTGCGGCTAGAACAATGGCATTAAGTGGCATAATTGCTCTGGGTCTCATTCATGACTAATAATTTGCTTAACTGCATTTCATCCTTGGAAAGCGCCGATGCGTTTTCCAAGTGGCTTTGAATCTGACTCACAATAGATAATGCAATTGATTCTGGTAAATCTCCCCCGAGGTCTAAACCTATGGGACTGATTAGTGGCCTGGTGAGCGGCGTATTTTCAAGAGCTTGATGATTTAAAACGCGCTCTGTTCTATGTCTTGGCCCAAGCAATCCGATGTAGTCACACCGACTTTGTTGAACCATTTTTATGGCTTGTGCGTCACACTCAACATTATGATGCATGATGACTATAGCATCTGCATTGATGATATCTTGGTGGTCAATAAGTGATTGATATGATTGGTTAATAATCGTATCGACGCTTTTAAATACTGATGGCCGTGCATAGTTAGTTCTAGAATCAATTAATGTAATATGCCATGCCATTGTTTTAGCTAGAGAAACTAGTGGAAGTGTGTCGACACCACCGCCAAAGATAACGAGGTTAGGTTTAGGTGATATGACACTGGAAAAGCACTGATAGAGATTGTCAAAGTCGTTGTTTTTTGCGCGGCTTGGATGATTTGCCCTCAGGCTATTTTCGGGTAACCCATCCATTATAATCTGATGATAACGAACTGATTTATTCTGAACTAGAGACTGTAATAAATGATCAAGTTGCAGGTATGAATTCTCGTTTGAAACAGGCTGTAACATCACTTTGACCATACCGCCGCAGCCAATACCTAGCTGCCAAGTGATATCACTTTCATCACTCATGTCGTAACAGACAATGTTATTTTCGCCGTTTAACCAACATTTTTGCGCTTGGCGTTTTAAGTCCGCTTCTAAGCAGCCACCAGAGAGCATGCCCAAGCTTTGGCCAAAGCTATTGATCATCATGCGTGCACCGACTTTACGGTAAGAGGATCCTTTTGTTTGAACGACGGTGGCTAACACCCATTCAAATTCATCTTTTTGAAGAGTCCACTGCTGTAAAATATCTTGAAAACGGTTACTCATATCAGTCCCTGATTATTATTGTTTTTTTGGACAAACTCACTATAGAATTCTGTTTTATTAAATGCAATCTTTAGGTCTGGGCAAAGTGTTGCTAAATATGTATATATTATACATGTTGTGTATGGTTCTCATTCAGCTTCTTGGCACTATAGTGCATCGCAAAGTTCAACAAATAATTCATAGCTTAACAAACAGGATATATCATGAAAAACTTAATAAAATCTGTTGCCTTAATATTGCTAACAACAAGTTCTGTTATGGCGAGTAATTTGCCTGACTTTCCTTTTGTACTAGTAACAGGGAAAGCTAAAATTGAGGTAGCTCCAAATATTGCACATATTAACTTGAGCTTGATGGCCTATGACGCTGATCCTGAAAAAGCACTAGCAACGGTTGGAAACCGTGGTCGAGACATTGTTGCATTATTGAATAAACTACACGTGAAAAAATCTGATATTAAGTCTTACAACCTTAATAAACAAATTCGTAGAGAGCGCTCGAACAGTTATGGGCAGGGGAAAATATCAGGCTATGAAGTTAGTCAACGATTTGAAGTCGCTTTAAGAGATATTAAGCATTATTCATTGGTGATGGATAAACTGATTGCGATGAAGAATGTTAATAACGTGAACATAAATTTTGATGTTACTAATCGCGACGAATTAGTGCAAAGCTTAGTCAGAAATGCAGGTAAAGATGCTAAACGTAAAGCGCAAGACTTGGCCGCTGGTTTAGATACTGAATTAGGCAGTGTATTTGCTGCTACACAAGACAGCAGTTTCAATGAGTTTTTTGCACGCTTTGGATTACGCGAAGACAATATGGGTCACATTGAATCAATGAAAATGAGCGCTCGTGCTGGTCACTATAATATGTTCGCCCCTGAAACCATCGAGTTAAGAAAAACCATTAATGTGGTTTATCGATTAAAGTAGCATGAAGGTAATCAATTTATTGCCGTGTTCTCACTTCAAAATCGGTAATGCGAATCTTAGGATTCAACTATTTTAGTCTGTTCGCTGGATATCCATTTATGGCATTTTGTGTATAAAAATGCCTATTTAAATATTAAGTAATGTCACTAAGAAGTTACAACTTAAGACAACCGCAATGAGTTTTAAGATAGAGAGTTTGAAAGACTTTAAAGCGAGCAGGCCAATAATTACAACAGCAATATCCGCCGGTGTCGTTACAGCGCTAACAAAAATAGGCTGATATAACGCTGTAACTAACAAGCCGACAACACTGGCATTAATGCCTGCTGTCACCCCCATTAATATTGGGTGCGTTGACACTTGGCTCCAACTAGACTTGAAGCCGGTCAGTAATAAGAATCCTGGCAGGAAAACGCCTGCAGTGGCTATTAGTGCGCCAGCTAATGGTGCGTCTTCGAGGGTGTTATATCCTAAAAAAGTAGCTAACGTAAACATAGGCCCTGGCACGCCTTGAGCTAATGCGTAACCCGTTAAAAAAGTGTCGCTATCAAGTGTGCCACTGGTTATATCTTGTAATAAAGGCAGCACTACATGGCCACCGCCGTACACTAAACTGCCAGCATGGAAATATCCGAAAAATAGTCTTGAAAAGTCTTCTTCAAAGGGGATAAAGCTTAATCCGAATAAGATTAGGAACCCCAAAAATATCGATTTATTCATTGAAAGTGAGGGGGCTTTTTTCCTTGTCACTTCATGAGGGATTAAATAACGAAAACCGATAATACCAGCTATGATGATTGCAATAATTTGTACGCTAATAGATTGAAACAATAAGCTTGTGACAGCAGTTGCAGCACATAAACTTTGAGTTACATGTGTTTTACAAAAGTTGCTGAACATGCTTAAAACTGCATCTGCGACCACCACGACAGCTAACAGTTTTAAACCATGAATGAGGGTAGCCATCATTGAGTTGTCACTGAATGCATTGCCAAAGTAAGCAAATAGAACCATTAACACAAAAGAGGGAAGGGTAAAGCCTACAAAAGCACTCAAACCGCCCAACCAGCCTGCTTTATGATAACCAATGGCAAAACCCACTTGACTAGAACCCGGCCCAGGCAAGATATGGCTGATGGCCACTATACTGGCAAATTGTTCCTCAGTTAACCATCGAAGCTTCTTGACGAATTGATTATGAAAGTAACCGATATGGGCAGCTGGTCCACCAAAACTCATGAGACCAAGAATAAAAAACTGTTTTATGACGTCACATAATGGGTAAGTGATTAAATATAGTGGTGATGTGCTAATCATAAATCAATTTATTAGGGATAAATAGTTATTGATGCATGACTCATTATAATCGATATATTGTTTCACTGATGAGGTAATATGAGATGTTAAAGAATTACATTTTTATTGGTTTTACTTACGGGGCTCAATCGTCTACCCAGAGTGATAAATAGAAATAACACAGGATAGTGGCTGATAAACTGCAATATGATGTGATAGCGAGCGGTGACAATTTCGTTAGTGCTCAACAGCCCATTTGATAGTTCAGTGAAATAAGATATTCCATTAGTATAGGCGAACAATATAGGTAATAAAGTGGCCCAAATAAAGATACGAAGAAAAAATTTGTCTCTAACCCAATACCCTATGCTAATCCCTATTATTGAGCCAAAAGACAGGCTGTTTATCAGTGAAAATAAAAATGATATACCGCCGATACCAAGTAGTGATATGAATAGAGGGTAAATGTCGAGAAACCACTGCTGATTAGATATGGGGCTCGTTATAATAGCCACGAGATCAGGCGCTAAAAAAGTCGACAAATAGTAATATAATGTAAATGTAAAATAACCAGCAATGGTTGCAGATATCCCTAATGCAATCTTTTTCAATGTGACTCCTAACCTAATAATAAAGTGATTTATCATATCAAATGCTAAAACCAAAGGAGGGCGATAGTTGTTACAACGCCTTTTTATCGTATCTGCCAAATATTCGAATCAAAAATATAAACTTAAATACACATGCCAAAAAGATTATGTTGAGTGACATCATATCTTAGATAGTGTGACCAATAATAAAAAGCTACTTTAAGACGTAAAACATAGTAATAACAAAGGTGTTAAATTTGGTTTTAAAAATTATATTAATCGATCTCTTAAATAACCATAATTTTGTTAATGAGATTAGAGCTGCTGTTTGCAGCTCGTTATAATTACAACTATATAGCAGCAGGTACCGACGATTTATTTCTTATAAATACTAGGCTGATTAAAGATATTAAAATGGGTAAAACGATGGCTGAAGGTATTAATGATGATAATTCAAACATCTGAGCATTGGCCGTTGATGAGTCTTTCATTGCTTGCAACTGTTCTGCAATTAATTCTGCGCTGACGTTGGCGGCTTTGAGTTCAACTTCTTTTAGTGCTAACACCGAATCGAACCATTGCGGATTAATCACATTATGGTAAAGGTAAATAAACGGACTATATATTATGTAGGAAATAGCGCCAACTAATAAGGCTACTAAAACACGCTGCAATAAGGTGATATTGGTTAGTTTGTTTTGTTGGCGGATAGCTAACAGTATCATTGATAAAGGGAGCATAATAATCGCCATGTCAAAATATTGACCAATATATAAATAACTACTGTCTAACTTTGTTAACCACATTATTGTTGTATACAAACAAAAACACATGCCCATTAAAACACCATATTTAAAACTCCCTGGTAGAATTTTATTCATCTTCATTCCTTATTTTTTATAATTATTAACGCGAATACCGCAATGATTTGATCATTATTATCATGGTAGTTAATTCAATGGCAACAAATTATGCAAGATGAAAGGAGACTAAATTGTAAAATAATATTAGAGGCTAAAACAAAAAAAGGTTGCCTAAGCAACCTTTTAATCAACGACTTATTTAGTTCTAGAATCCAAACAACGAATAAGCGAAGAACTTGTCAGCTACTGTGTTTAGGAAGATAACAAGTAGGATAACAGGAATGAAAGTTCCTAACGAAAAATTAACGTACTTTTGCATTAGCGAGCCTTCGAATCCATCATCACCAATACTGAGCTCTTTATTGAGTGAAGATTTTTTCCAGCGATAACTAACGAATAAACATACTAGCAATCCGTTGAGAGGCAATATTGTCTCGTAGAAAATATCGATGATGATATCAAAGAACGATTTTACGCCGCTGCCATAGGTGACCATTTCTGTTAAGAAACCAACCATGCCTAATGATAGACTGGCTAAAATAGTTAAAACACCGCCGAAAAGACCAATCGTTGATAACGCTTTCTTACGGCTTTGTTTCTTCTCATCCATTAAATAAGCCACTGGCACTTCAATAATCGATACTAGTGATGTAATTGCCGCGAAAAATACTAATAGGAAGAATACAGTCGCAACAATACTGGCGCCTATAAATCCAATTGATGCTTGTAATGCTAAGAATATTTTTGGCAATAAAATGAAGATGAGACTAACTGATGAGTCACTTAATTCACTTGGGTCGACATCAGGATTGAATGAGAAAATGGCCGGGATTACTAACAGACCGGCAATGAAAGCGACCGATGTATCGGCTAATGCAACCATCTTGGTTGAGCTAACAATGTTAGTTGTACGGCTTAAGTATGAACCGTATGTAAGTAGAATACCCATACCTAGAGATAATGAGAAAAACGCTTGCGATAGCGCGCCATTAATTACCGAGGCAGTGATTTTAGAGAAATCAGGAATCACGTAAAACTCAACACCAGCGTTAGCATTATCTAGAGTTAGTACGAAAATAACCAAACCAATCAACATGAAAAACAGCGCAGGCATTAATATTTTAGAAACTTTTTCAATCCCGTCTTGCACGCCCATTTTTAAAATGAAATAAATGATGGCAACAACACCGATCATCGCAGCAAAAATGTAATAGCTACTAACAAAACTTCCGAAACTGCCTTCGGCGGCTAGATAAGCGAGATCACCTGTGGCGGCCATGAATAGGTAACCTAGGATCCAAACGCTGATGACTGTATAAAAAATACCAATCATAAAGGGTGTTAATACACCAATTAGACCTGCGATGCGCCATTTGCTTGTTTCACTTGATAGACCTGTATAAGCACCAACGGGGCCTTTTTGACGATTTCGGCCCATGGCTAATTCGGCCATCATGACGGGTAAACATAACGCAACCACAAATAAAGCATAAATGACTAAGAATGCACCGCCACCGTTTTTGGCTGCATTAACGGGAAATCCAACTAAGTTACCGATACCAACTGCACTTCCGGCAGCGGCTAGAATAAAGCCAAGTCGAGATCCAAATTGTTCTCTATTATCGTTCATAATTAACCTTTTATTTAATATTGACTTATTGATGCCAATTTACTGCCTCGATGCTATCAAGGTTTTTGAGTAATGTCTCATCTTTGGAGGTCTGTTTTGTAGACTTTTTGTTAATGAGTGTGAATAAAAGACTGCGGTGCTTGTTTTTTGTACTGACATTGTCCGCTTACCTTTGTAAACTCAACTATTTGAGATGAAGTTATGCGCTCCCAAAATCAAGTCGACGTGCCCGATACTATTAACTGGGCCGTATTTAAAAGTATCGCTCCCTACTTAAGTGAATATAAATGGCGCGTGCTACTCGCTTTACTCTGCTTGGTATTAGCCAAAGTAGCCACCGTCTATTTACCCTTCGTGCTTAAAAATATTGTTGATGACTTAGACGAAACGCAGCAAATGCTTGCTGCTCCTTTAGCGTTAGTTATTGCATACGGCGCACTGCGACTTGGCTCCGTATTATTTGGTGAACTGCGCGATACATTATTCGGGCGAGTGACCGAACGCGCTATGCGCCGAATTGGCCTCGAAGTATTTAACCATTTACATCGCCTTGATTTAAATTATCACCTGAACCGTCAAACGGGCGGAGTCGCACGTGATATGGAACGAGGCATCACCGGCATCAGCTTTGTTATGCGCTTTATGGTGTTTAACATAGTACCAATCATGATTGAGCTATGTTTTGTCATTGGCATTCTACTCATTAATTATGGTTTTAGTTTTGCGCTCATCATTGCCGGTGCTGTGGTGGGATACGTAACTTACTCTGTAAAAGCCACACAGTGGCGAACTCGTTTTATCCGTGAGGCTAATGCCGCTGATTCGAGCTCAAATACCCGCGCCATTGACAGTTTAATTAACTACGAAACTGTCAAATATTTTGGAAATGAACGCTTTGAAGCTGACGCCTATGATAGTCAGCTGGCTGTTTGGGAGCAGGCCCGTCGCAAAAATAGATTATCGTTATTTGCTCTTAATGGCGGACAGGCATTCATTATCGCTATAGCGATGACGTTAATGATGGGGTTTGCCGCTTACGAAGTGAGCCAAGGGACAATGACCTTGGGTGATTTTGTATTGATTAATGCCTTTACTATGCAGATATTTATGCCGCTTAACTTTTTAGGGTTCGTATATCGTGAAATTAGAGCCTCTTTAGCGAATATAGAGCAGATGTTTGGGTTGTTAGATAAAAAGCCTGCCGTGGTTGATTGTAGCGATGCTGAGTCTTTGAAGGTTAATGAAGGCGAGGTTAAGTTTGAAAATGTACATTTTTCCTATCATCCTGAACGCCCTATTATAAAGGGAATAGATTTTTCAATTAAACGCGGTCAAAAGGTGGCCGTAGTGGGCGCTAGTGGCAGTGGTAAATCTACTTTAGTTAAGTTGTTGTATCGGTTTTATGATGTAAATGATGGCGTGATTAGTCTCGATGGTCAAAGCATCAGTCATGTCACTCAAGACTCTTTGCGCAGGGCCATTGGTATTGTGCCGCAAGATACGGTGTTATTTAATACCACCTTGATAGAAAATATTCGTTATGGCAGACCAAGTGCTAGTGATGAAGAGGTGGAACATGCCATAAAGTTAGCCCATTTAACTGACTTTATCGATAGCTTGCCAGACAAAGAAAAAACAACGGTTGGTGAGCGTGGATTAAAGCTCTCTGGTGGCGAAAAACAACGTGTTGCCATTGCTCGTACTATTTTAAAGCGGCCTCATATACTGGTGTTCGATGAAGCGACTTCATCACTAGACAGCTATAGCGAGCAACAAATCATGGCCGCTATTAATGAAGTTGCAGCAAATAATACCAGCTTGGTCATAGCTCATCGATTGTCGACCATTGTCGATGCTGACAACATCATCGTGATGAAAGCTGGCAACATTATCGAACAGGGCACTCATCAACAGCTATTAAACAAAGGCGAGGAATACTTTGCATTGTGGCAGTTGCAGCAATCGGCTGAAGAGTGATATTAAATTTAAGGTGCTATCATCGATAGCACCTTGGGGAATTTAGTTGAGTTTATCTTTAATTAACGCCTTCAATTCTTGAATTTCATTTTGAAGATCTGTCATCGACGGTTCTTTCTCACTACGCATTAATGCATGCTCTTCTTCCATCACGTTAACGACGATACCGATAACCATATTAAGGAAGGCAAAAGCGGTGAAGAAAATAAAGGTTAGATAAAAGATCCAAGAGTAAGGATACACTTCCATTGTTTCATACTGAATATCTGTCCAATCTTCAAAGGTCATCACTCGAAACAGGGTAAGCATTGAAATAGCTATATCGCCCCATAATTTAGGGTTAATGTCATGAAACATGAAACTGCCAATGGCGGCATATATATAGAAAATGATAAACATGAGTAATACGACATAACCTAACTGAGGCAAGGCTTTAACGAGAGAATTAATCAGTACACGTAATTCAGGCACTACAGATACCATTCTGAGTACTCTAAATACCCGAATAAGCCGAGCTAGTAATGCCATTTCAGAGTCGTTGATTGGTACAAGACTGATAACCACCACTAAAGTATCAAAGACATTCCAACCATGTTTAAAGAAGTGTCTTTTGTTTTCTTCTGCAATAAATCTAATCGATAACTCAAACAGAAAAAACACGGTGATAAAGACGTCTAAGAGATCGGTAATCGATACTGCACTATCAGTTAATTGGAACGTTTTGGCGCCAATCTCCAAGGCTGAAATGATAATAACGGCGACAACGGAAAGCTCAAAAACTTTGTTGTTCTTTAATTTATTAAGGGATAATTTTAGTGTGTCGTACATAAGTAATGCTATTGGTAGTAAATGTGCGCATATCTTACCTTACTATGGCGTTAGTGGAGAGCATTCCCGCAGGTTTATTTGATATAAATTGCAATAAAATATGATGATCTAGGTTGGGTTTTTCATCTTTAAGGGTTGTTAATTGTTGCGTGTATTGTGAAGGGGTGGTTTAATTAATAATCGATAAAGGGATGTCATCGATTTCTTTAAATGTGAAATGACATCAGTTTTTCAAACTGTTTATATCCCCTGCACTAATCGACACTACTGAATGTTTTCAAGGTTGAACGCCAACTGTAGTACAGCAAATCTGCTGATTGATATGCCGTTAACCTATATTTTTATATAGGGAAAGTCATGATAAGTCGTCGTAATTTCATAAAATCAGTCTCGGCGCTAAGTGCAACTTGTGCATTAGCAAGTACTGCGATTTACGCCGCACCTAAAAAACGTACCCTAAGAGTTTTAGGGACTCACGTCACCTTACAAAATGCCATCAAAGAACAAGCACAAAAAGACTTAGGGATTACCCTTGAATTTGAGCCTGGTGGTAGCTCTCATGTTTTGCAAAAAGCGGCGTCTCGCCCTAGTTCGTTCGACTTGTATGAACAATGGTCTGACAGTATTAATATTCTATGGGAGGCAGAAGCAATACAACCCATTGACGTATCACGCTTGACGTATTGGGATGAAATTAATAATTTGACTAAAACTGGGCGCATTAGTCCTGAGGCGAAAATAGGTGCGGGCGATGCGCCATATAAAATTATCAATGTGCAAAAAGACGGTAGCTTAGGTCAGCAGTTTACCGGACAAATATCCTTTCTCCCTTACGTTCATAATGTTGATTCATTTGGTTATAACACTCGCCATGTACCACAAGGTATTCCATACAAAACAGAAAGCTGGGCCTGGCTGCTTGATGACAAATGGCACGGAAAAGTAGGGCTGGTTAATGCACCCACCATTGGTATTTTTGATATGGCCTTAGCGGCTCAGGCAAAAGGACTGATGACGTTTAAAAATATTGGGCAGATGAGTAAAGCCGAGGTTGATAAATTATTTGATATTTTAGTGAGCTATAAGAAGAAAGGGCATTTCAATGGCATTTGGAATAGCGTGCCTGAGTCTGTCAATTTAATGAATAATAATAATGTCGTGATAGAAAGTATGTTCTCACCTGCCGTATCTACGTTAAATAAGATGGATATTCCCGTGTCTTATGCGGCGCCTAAAGAAGGTTTTAGAGCTTGGCATGGGGTTATGTGCCTGTCGAGTGAGGCCGATGAAGAGGTTCAAGAAACGGCATATCAGTATATGAATTGGTGGCTATCAGGCTGGGCTGGAGCATTCATTGCTCGTCAGGGATATTATATTTCTAACCCTCAGCGTTCACGGCGTTATCTCTCGGCAGCTGAATGGGATTATTGGTATGACGGTAAGCCAGCAGCAGTCAATTTAATGGGGACAGATGGCAGTATGGTGGTCACAAAAAATGACATCCGCTCAGGAGGTTCGTATCAACAGCGATTTAGTAATGTCGCCGTGTGGAATACAGTCATGGATACCTATGAATATAGCCTTGCAAGGTGGTATGAATTCATAGTGTCGTAATTAGGTTATTTATTGTCGTGGCAGCCTTTAAGGGAGCAATTACATGAGAATAGGGACGCGATTGTATGTTGGTTTTGGCGGGATTATTTTTGTCTTGCTGGGGATGTTCTTGATAAGCCAACTGTCATTGGAACGGATGGCCAATGATCAGAAAAACCTGCAAACATCATCGTATTTTTATAATCAAATTGCGCAAGTCGATTCTATGATTGAAAAAATGCAGCGCTACATTATTTTATACGCTAACACAGGAATGAAATCGATATTTGATAGTGTTATTACGTTGTCACTAGAACTTGAACAAAAATTAATATCAATTAATAAATTATCTAACGATAAGCTGCAGCAGCAAATGGTTAAATCTATGCAGCAATCATTAAATTTATTAAGTGAACAATTTAAGCGTGCGTCAGAGGACAGGTATTTACGTGATGATTTACTTAACGGTCAAGCCATGGAGTTAATAGCTGTCATTGCTAATGATTTTAAAGCGCTGCGGTTGATAACGTTAAGTAATAAACAAACTCAACAGCTGATGTTTAGTGAAATGAGTGTCATTAGGGCGCAGCAGTCGATGTTACTTTATGTCACAGACCCTGACTCTATTCGCTCAAAAGCGAGTAAGCGACATTTAGTTCTGGCTATTAGGCAATTAGAGGATGTTGAATCACAACTTCAGACTACAGAGCAACGAGAGTTAGTATCAAAAATATTACTCAATATGAATAATTATAAAAAGCAAATTTCAAAAATATTTAGGCTAACAAGAGGGTATTTATTTATTTTTAACGGTGTTATTGCAGGTCAAGCGGCTGAGTTTTCACGAAACTCAAGAGAGCTTAAAAAATTGTCACTGACGCAGCGTAATCAGCTTTTTGACAAACTTAACAGAGCGATAAATGAGTTTTCAGCCAGGTTGACAATAGCAACAGGCATTTCGGTTATTTTAGGGATATTTTTTGCGTGGTATACCGCTCGCGGTATTGTCAGGCCGTTATATCAAATTACATCGACATTAATGGCCTTATCACAAGGGAAATCAGTAGACAAAATTCCGGGCTTGCAACATAAAAATGAAATTGGGGATATGGCTAAATCTGCCCAGGTATTTAAAGAGAAAAATAATCAAACTGAGCTTTTATTACAAGAGGCAAAGAAAACACAATCGGTGCTATTTAATAACAAAGAAGAACTTAAACGCCATAAAGAAAATTTAGAAGACATGGTTAGGCGACGTACGCAGGCATTGGAAGAGAGTGTTGTGACATTAAATAGTGCACAAATTCAATTGTCAAAATCAGAAAGAATGGCATCCATTGGGAATATGGTTCAAGGGGTAGCTCATGAACTAAATACGCCGGTGGGATTGGCATTGACCGGTGCAACGCATATTTATGATGATAGTAAAGCACTATCCGAAGACTTGGCGAATGATGAATTGACAAAAGAATCATTAATTCGTTTTTTGTCCGTGACATCACAATTAGCTGACTCTATGACAACGAGCTTAGAGAGAGCAGCACAGTTAATTAAATCGTTTAAACTGGTGTCTGTTAATGAACATCAGGAGCATTTACAGAAATTTAATTTACGTGAACACCTGAATAATTTGTTAGCTAGTATGAGGCGTTCTATTGATGGTAAATACCATATTTTCAATAAAATTGATGATGACATAGTTATCACAAGTTATCCGGGAGTGTTCTATCAAGTCTATACAAATTTGATGAATAACTCCGTATTACATGGATTTGAAGGAAAAGATGAAGGCACCATAACAATATCTGCCACCATTGACGAAGCGCAATTAGTACTGACCTACAGTGACAATGGTGTGGGGATGTCTAAAGATACGATGGCAAATATTTTTGATGCTTTTTTTACAACCAAACGTGCGCGCGGAGGAACAGGCTTAGGGATGAGCATTGTTCAGGCGCTAATTAATGACAAATTACAGGGTGAAATTGATCTTGAGTCTGTGTTGAACGAAGGAACAACCTATAAATTGATTATTCCGATAATAAATCAATCTACGTTAGTCAATACAGCACAACATTATTCACCAGTAAGCAAGGAGTAAGTGATGCAAAATTCTATATTCGCCAGTGAGAAAAAAGCCCTGCCAACAGTGCAGTTACCCCATTGGAAAGTGCTAATTGTTGATGATGAACCGTTAGTACATCAAGTGACAAAGTCAGTGCTAACAAACATTACAATCGATGGCCGGAAAGTAGAATTCTTAAGTGCATATAATGCTCAAGAAACTATGGGAATAATGAGACGTCATGACGATATTGCAGTGATTTTTCTTGATGTTGTTATGGAAACACCGGACGCTGGCCTGACAATTTGTCGAGATATACGGGAAAAATTGAACAACGATGCCGTACAAATTATTCTTAGGACAGGTCAACCAGGCTCAAACCCTGAAAATGATATTGTGCTCAAATACAAAATTAACGGTTATAAAGATAAAACAGAGCTGTCGGCGCAAAAGTTATTTACATGTTTGGTGAGTGCGTTGCGATCGTATCAAGACTTGGTGAATATTAAAAAAAGTAGCGTCGGATTAAGTAAAGTCATCGCTGCAACGCAGCAGCTTAATCAGAATAATTCAGTGCCTCTTTTTATGGATGGGGTCTTAAGCCAGGTTGTTACGTTAATAGATAATTGTAAGCACTCCTTTGTCTTTGAAGTAAACAGTCCTATAGAACGACCTGAGACAGTGCGAATAATATCAAGTTTTGGTGAAGAGCAAATTGACAAGTTTGAAGATTTTAAATATTCATTGCATAAGAGGATATTGACCGAAGAAAATGTGGCGCAGCCCTCAACTACATCCAAAGACTTTATACAGTATTTTAACTTTGGTAAGCAATATCGCTATGCATTGTTTTTAGAAACAGACCGAGAGCTTACGACTTTAGATCTTGAGTTACTCTCATTATTATCAAGTAACATCCAAATTTCTTTAGATAATTTAAATAGCTATCAACATATTATAAATAGTCAGCAGGAAGTTATTGCTCAATTATTTGGTGTTTTAAGGGCTCAGGTTAATGGAGGAATATCCTCAATATCTGTAATTTTAAATTTAGCACTCCAACTGTGTGTTGACGCTCAAATAGGTAAAGACAACATTCGATTGATTGAAACACTTTTATCATTTAATCATCATTCCTTTTTAACTGCCAATGAGAAACCTCGTTTACTTTCCACAGATGATAATGGCGTTAACAAAAACACATTATCATTGGTGTTGCAGCAACTGAATGAACGATTTGATGGTACCGGACATCCGAATAACTTAACCGGTGACAACATTACGTTGCCAGCAAAAGTAATAACTTTAGCGAGCATATTTGAAAGCTTGTTATCCGATAGAGGGTACAAAGACGCGTTAACTTTTGATGCAAGCATCAGTATTATTGAACAACAATCGGGGAAACACTTTGATCCAAGATTGGTTGATTGTTTAATTAATAACAAAGAGCAATATAAGAAACTAGTTGAAAAATATAAAGCTGGAAGTCATGATGAAAGTCATCTTTATTATGATGGTGTTAATGATGAATGAATTTGTTTTTAGTGACGAAATTGATACACAAGAAGCCCAATCAAATAACCCTCAAGAATATTGGGATGTACTGATTGTCGATGATGAAGACGCTGTCCACAGTGTGACAAAGATGGTGTTAAAATCTAAAGTTATTGATGGAAAAAAACTGCGTTTTCATAGTGTTTATAATGGACAAGAAGCAATTGCATTGTTGCGCCAACAGCCTAATTTTGCCGTTATTTTACTTGATGTAGTAATGGAAAATGACCATGCAGGTTTAGAAGCTTGCCGCATCATTCGTGATGAATTAAAACTTGATACTGTTCGCATTATATTACGAACCGGCCAACCTGGCAGCACTCCCCAAGAGGAGGTTATCTTAAAGTATCGTATTAATGATTATAAAGAAAAAAATGAATTAACGGCCAGCAAGTTATTTTCTTGTATCGTAACTGCAGTACGCTCTTATGATGATCTAATATGCTTGCAGCATTCTCAAGTTGCGTTAATGAAAGAAAAAGAAGCGGTTGAAGAGATTAATATTGAAATGCAGGCCGCTACGCAAGAGATTGTACATAAGGCGAAACAACTTGAGCATTCTAATCGCTATAAAACCGAATTCTTAGCGAATATGTCACATGAGCTACGCACCCCCCTTAATTCAGTTCTAATTTTATCAAGTCTATTACGTGATAATGATACGAATAATTTAAATAATGACCAAATTGAATCTTTGAACATTATCCATAAGAGTGGCAATGAATTACTTGATCTTATTGAAGATATTTTAGCGCTGTCGCAACTTGATACGGGGAAGACTCAGCCATTTTATCAATCTCATCAACTGAGTGATATTTTTGAACCACTGTGTGAGAAATATGCATCGTTAGCGCAAGAAAAGTCTTTAATGTTTAAGTGTGTTATCGACAACAACATACCATCAGAGATCATTATAGATGCACAAAAAGTAAAGCAGTCTATTAGTAATATATTAAGTAATGCGATTAAGTTTACTAGTCAAGGAAGTGTGTTATTAAGTGCGAACTTTGATCAAACTCTAGATGCCCTTATTTTTTCCATAGAAGATACAGGCATTGGTATATCATGTGCTGAAGTAGATGGCTTATTTGAATCTTTTCAGCAAATCGATGGCTCTACATCTCGCGCATATGGTGGTGTTGGCCTTGGTCTTGCAATTGCCAAACGAATGGTAAATCTTGTCAATGGTTCCATCTCACTTAAAAGTCAGTTAGGTGAAGGTAGTGTCTTTACACTACGTATTCCGCTAAATAATGTACCTTCGGATTCCAACGTTCATCCTAATATCGAAAAAACTATCACACCTGGCCTAGAGACAGAAACCAAGATAACAGAGCCTAAAAAGCAAGTGCTTATTGTTGACGATAATTCCAGAAATGTTTTTTCATTAATTCAGGGGTTAAAGCGCCGGAATATGAAGATTTTTGTCGCTGAAGATGGGCAATCTGCTTTAAATAAACTGGCTGAGAACCCGACAATTGATATAATACTTATGGATATCATGATGCCGATGATGGATGGGAATACGGCAATGAAAGCGATTCGACAATCAGGTAGACATGATGATTTACCTATTATTGCTATTACAGCAAAAGCGCTGCTTGAAGATCGCGATGAAGCTCTGTCCTCTGGTGCTACACAATGTTTATCTAAACCCGTTGATATTCATGAACTCAATCAGTTAATGGATGACTATCTCCAAAAATAAGTTACATCATGGCATGATCTGAGTAATTAAACCGGCACCTAGCCATGCTTGTAAAAATTGAACGGTGCGTAAAGGCACTTCATTTACAGGCATATATTCGCTTAAAATCTCACACCCTAAAGTGAAGTCGCCGCCGTCTAAAAAGTGTTGTAACAACACAAGTTCACTAGGCGTTATGTGCTTAAATTCTGTTAGCCGTTCTTGATTACGCCAAATTAACCAATATGCACTCAGTTCTCGCGCCTGAGGTGCTGGTGGTTCATTCTCATTTTTAAGGGCCTGCCAAGTTTCAACCGCATTAATTTTTTCATCAAAAATACGAACACTGGGATGGAAAGTTAACTTAATATCCGGCCATTGCTCCGCTGGGATCTTTGTTAAATGATTAACGGTAATTGCTTGGGCATCTTTTGCATCAAACGCACTTAATAATATTCGTTCAAACGCCGCAAGGGGCGACAATATAGGATGCTTCGAAAATGGTAGTTGCTCGGCTAAAAGTTGAGGGATGCCGTCACAAAAATAGCGTAGAGATTTTACCTTTGATGGAAATAAGCGAATATATTGCTCAACTAAATTATCAAAAAGTTCATCCCCCAAATAGGTGCCTAGTATCGCGTGATCGCTATCAATAGTCTCTCGCAGACGCATTTGATAAGCATTTTGATAAATACCTAATCTAACCTTGGTAGACACTGGTGGTTGATTGCTAATTCGTGTCTGAAAATTTGACGGTTTACCACGTAGAAAAGCGACAAATTGTTGTTGCAACCTTGCTAAATCAGACATGCTCTTCCTTTTTCTTCCATTGGTTTAAGGCTGGAATTTCATGTAATGCAATGTTACGTGCGACATCCAGTTCTTGAACTAATTCACCAAAGGCTGGAATGTTATCATCACGTTCGATCATAGTGCTTACAGCACCAAATCGTTTTGTCGCATTACGGTATAAATCCCACACAGGATCACAAATATCATGATCATGTGTATCAATGACATAATCGCCGTAATCAGTATGCCCTGCTAGATGGATTTGACGCACACGATTAATATCGATGGCATCTATATAATCATTGGCATTAAATTGATGATTGCGGGCACTTACGTAAATATTGTTAATATCTAATAACATGTGACAATCGGCGCGTTGACACACTTCATTATAAAATTCCCACTCTGTCATTCCCGATTCTTTGTAAGTTAAATAACTCGATACATTTTCAATAAGCATTTGCTGCCCAATATGCTCTTGAACTTGTTTAATACGATCGGCAACGTGGTTGATAGCATCTTCGGTATAGGGTAATGGGAGTAGATCATGGCTGTTGATGCCATTGGCCTGAGTGAAACAAAGGTGGTCTGAGATCCATCGCGGTTTCACATCACTCATTAGTTTTTTTAATTGGTTTAAGTAGGTCATATCAAGAGGTGTTGTACTGCCAATAGACATTGAAACACCGTGCATCACTATAGGGTATTGCTCTGCAACTTGTTCTAAATAATAGCGTGGCTTTCCACCGTCGACCATAAAGTTTTCCGATAATATCTCAAACCAATCAACATTATGATTTTGAGTTAATACATCTTCAAAGTGCGGAATGCGTAATCCAAGTCCAAACCCTAAAAAGTGGTCATTAATCATTTAAATACTCTTGTTTGTAAAACAATAATTATGAAATTAAAAAGGAGACACTATGTCTCCTTTATCATGTTTACATTTAATCGATGACATCAGTCAGCGATAAATTCATTAGGCACCAACGTTACCACCAATATCGGTACATGATTTAGCCGATGTATCTACGTAGCCTTGGCCTTGACATGACGCTTGGCCTTTACAGGCATTGCTGGCCGTTTTGCAATCATTATGACCCTTACAAATATTGACGCCATAACAATGGACTAAGTCTACTTTCGTTGTTTTACCAACCCAATCATCTTTAGTCTCACCACCAACATCACTACAAGCTTTAGTAGGCATTGCAACAAAGCCGTGGCCTTTACAAACAGCTTGACCTTTACAGGCATTATCAGCCGTCTTACAGTCATTATGGCCTTTACATTTGTTGACGCCATAACAATGCACTAAATCAACTGTATTTGCAGCCACTTTAGCTTTTGAGGCTGCAGAAGAAGTTGATGCTGTATCTGCGGTTGCAACACATCCCATTAGACTAGCAGCTGCCATCGCTAGTGAAGCACCACCGATTTTAGATTTTAATTGTGAACTCATGGAAACTTTCCTTTTTATTAATTATCAATGAACAAGACCGTTTACTGAATTAAATCTTTCAACGATTTCAAAATTAATGCGAAAAAATGTCCTACCAATATCATTCTGCTCATAAAAGCAGCGAACTGAACAACTCAAAATATCTCACATAAGTGATGGGATCAATGCCTTTTATTGGTTGCTAATAATATCCTCGAGTTTTACGTAATTAAGTTATGTTCTGCACACCGCTTAAGTTAACTGTTTTTGAAACTTAAGAACGAAAAACTTAAATTTACGCATAGATAACGAGTTTTTTATGCTGTATTTAGACGGACTCTTGTAATAATACCGATATAAATTGCGAAAAATGTTGTTTTTAGCCGTTTTGTTGTGTATTTTTGTAATTAAATTACATGTCGTTCAGAATACTTCGATAAACAAGGTGAAAAAAATGACAATTAAAGTCGCTATCAACGGTTATGGTCGCATTGGTCGCAATATACTTCGTGCGCTTTATGAAGAAAAACGTGATTCTCCCATAAAAATTGTAGCCATAAATGATTTAGGCGATTGTGCGTCGAGCGCCCACCTAACAAGATATGACTCTGTTCATGGCCGCTTTAATTGTGATGTGAGTTATAACGATGGCGTCATGACTGTTAATAATGATGATATTAAAATGTTTAGTGAACGTGATCCTAGCCAGCTACCTTGGCAAGAACTTGATATTGATATTGTATTTGAATGCACTGGAATTTTTACATCTAAAGACGCCGTCCAACCACATTTAAAGGCCGGTGCGAAGAAAGTAATCATTTCAGCACCAGCTAAAGGTGTCGATGCTACGGTTGTTTATGGTGTTAATGATGACGTATTAACAAGTGATATGACTGTTATTTCTAATGCATCGTGCACGACAAACTGTTTAGCGCCCATAGCTAAAATTTTAAACGATAGTGTTGGTATTGAGTCTGGGTTAATGACTACAATTCATGCCTACACTAACGATCAATCATTGTCTGATGTTTGTCACAGTGATTTGCGCCGCGCCCGTGCCGCAGCTATGTCTATGATTCCGACAAACACTGGCGCCGCTGCAGCTGTTGGTTTGGTTGTTCCGGCTCTTGCTGGTAAGTTTGACGGTATGGCCGTTCGAGTACCAACCGCTAATGTTTCGTTGGTTGATTTATCATTTATTGCACAGCGTGATACAAGTGTGGAGGAAATCAATTTATTGGTCACCACTGCCGCTAATCAAGCACAATTGCAAGGAGTATTAGGGGTAAATGAGTTGCCGCTAGTCTCAATTGACTTTAATCATAATCCTTTAAGTTCCATTTTTGATGCAACCCAAACGCGAGTATCAGGTCGTTTAATTAAAATCATGGCTTGGTATGATAACGAGTGGGGGTTTAGCAATCGCATGTTAGATAATGCTGTTGCTTTGCATAATGCTTCAGCGATTAAAGCTGCCAATGTTGCATAAGCTAAGATAAAGGTTTTACGGATTAATGATGCTAAGTAGGATATGATCGAGGAATGAACAAATCATATCAAAAAATACTATCTGTTGTGTCTTTAATCCCATCTTCATATGTTGCAAGTTATGGTCAAGTTGCTGATTTAGCAGGTTTACCAAATAGAGCACGCATGGTGAGCAAGGCATTAAAATCGAGTAATAATGAAGCGCTACCCTGGCATAGAGTTGTAAATAGTCAGGGTAAAATTTCAATCGCCCCAAGCGATCCTAATTTTCGGTTGCAAATAAGTTTGCTACGTGAAGAAGGTGTCGAGTTAAAAGGTAGTAGGGTTAATTTAACCAAACACCGTTGGCAACCAAGTCTTGATACTTTGTTGTTTGAATTAAGTTTTTAGAAAAAAGTTTCAAGGGCTTGTGCTATGAATAATACAAATACACCTACCGCTTCTGACATCGTTCTATTCGGATGTCAGGGGGATCTTACACGTCGTAAACTGCTTCCATCATTGTATCAATTAGAGAAGGCTCAGTTGTTGGCACCTGCCAGCCGTATCATAGGTGTTGCCCGTGATGACTTTGAGCCACAACAATACGTTGACAATGTGAAAGCCTGTTTAGTCGAATTTATTGATGAAGAGTTAGATGACGAGATAGTCACTAGCTTTCTTCAAAAATTAAGCTACCTGCAAATTGAACTGACGGATGAGAATAGCTATAACCAATTAGCTGATTTAGTTAAAGATAGTGAAAGCCCATTAATTAACTACTTTGCGGTACCTGCGTCAATATATGGCAATATTTGCCATGGTTTATCATTTGCGGGACTTAATCATGAAAATTCCCGTGTAGTTCTAGAGAAACCTATTGGTCATGATTTACTTTCTTCAAACGAAGTGAACGACCTTGTAGCCAGTTACTTTAGTGAAAAACAAACGTACCGTATTGATCATTACCTGGGTAAAGAGACGGTGCTTAATCTGTTAGATTTACGCTTCGCCAATTCGCTGTTCTCTTCAAAGTGGGATAACTCAACCATCGACCACGTTCAAATTAGTGTGGCTGAGGAAGTGGGCATTGAAGGTCGCTGGGGTTACTTTGAGCAAGCGGGTCAAATGCGTGACATGCTGCAAAATCACTTAATTCAAATATTAACCTTGGTAGCAATGGATCCCCCATTGACGCTTGACGCAGATAATATTCGTGATGAAAAAGTAAAGGTATTAAAGGCATTACGTCCGATCAATGTGGACAATGTATTCGAAAACAGCGTTCGTGGTCAATATACCAAGGGCTTTTTGCAGGGGAAAGAAGTGCCTGGTTATCTCGAAGAAGAGGGGGCTAATACTCAAAGTAATACCGAATCTTTTGTGGCCCTTAAAGCTGAAATCGATAATTGGCGCTGGGCGGGAGTACCATTTTATCTGCGTACGGGGAAACGTATGGCGACTAAAGTTTCTGAAATTGTTGTTTATTTCAAAAATCCAGCGCATAACCTATTCAGCGAACACTATAGAGAGCTGCCGCCAAACAAGTTAACGATTCGTTTGCAGCCTGAAGAAGGCGTAGAAATTCAAATGCTCAATAAAGTGCCTGGCCTTGTTGAGTCACAGCGATTACAAACGACAAAATTGGATTTAAGTTTCTCTCAAGCCTTTGACGGTCAAAGAATTCCAGATGCTTACGAGCGACTATTGCTTGAGGTCATGCAAGGTAATCAAGCCTTATTCGTACGCCGCGATGAAGTTGAAGCTTCTTGGAGTTGGTGTGATGGTATATTGTCGGCTTGGAAGTCCACAGGGCAACCTCTCTCTAATTATCCGGCGGGAAGTGCTGGACCTGTTTCTTCTGTAGGTTTAATTGCTCGTGATGGCCGAGCTTGGGATGAATAATATGAAAGTTACACAATTTGAAAATGCACAAGCAATTGCACAGTTTCTAACGGTTGATATTAGCCAAAAATTAGCTGACGCGATTATAAAAAATGGTCAAGCCTCGTTAGTAGTTTCTGGTGGCCGCTCGCCAGTCGCATTGTTTAATGCATTAAGTCATGCCGAACTAGACTGGTCAAAGGTCACTATCAGTTTAGTTGATGACCGTTGGGTTAATCATACTCATGAGAGCAGTAATGAATTATTAGTGAAAACTCATTTATTAATTAACAACGCCAGTGCAGCGACCTTTATTGGTTTAGTAGGTCAACAAGATAGTGCTTTTGACGGCGTTGAAACAAGTGTTGCCCAAATTGCATCGATGCAGCAAATCGACATCATGATTTTAGGGATAGGAGAAGATGGACATACAGCGTCTATTTTCCCATGCAGTGAACAAGTTAATGAAGCAATGAGCTTGGACAATCACAACCGGTTAATTGCCACTAAACCAACTACGGCACCATTTGAACGAATCAGTTTTACCCTTAATGAAATATTAGCGGCAAAGCATGTGTACCTGCCACTTAGTGGCGAATCAAAGGTCAATGTTTTTGAGGCAGCTAAGCAGTTAACAGATTATACCAAAATGCCCATTTCAGCGGTTATCAATCAACATAATGCGCTTGACGTATTGATGAGTAAGTAGAGACAACACCATGAATCCAGTTATATCACGAGTTACCCAGCGCATTATTGAGCGTAGTAAGGCATCGCGTCAGGCTTATTTAGATAAAATTGGCGCCGCACGTAGTAAAGGCCCAATGCGAGGCGCGCTCTCATGCGGTAACTTGGCTCATGGTGTTGCTGCGTGTGGTAAAGAAGCCAAAGACGACTTAAAGTCATTAACAAAAGCCAATATAGGCATAGTATCATCATATAACGATATGTTATCGGCGCATCAGCCGTATGAAACATATCCGCGTCAGCTTAAAGCTGCTATTGCTAAAGAAGGCTCTGTAGCGCAATTTGTATCTGGGGTACCAGCTATGTGTGACGGTGTGACACAAGGTCAACCGGGCATGGAGCTAAGCTTGTTAAGCCGCGATGTTATTGCGATGACAACGGCTGTTGGTTTGTCACACAATATGTTTGATGGCGCTTTAATGCTTGGAATTTGCGACAAAATTGTACCGGGTTTATTACTAGGATCACTCAGCTTTGGCCATCTTCCGACTATCTTTGTGCCAGCTGGTCCTATGTCGTCAGGCATACCTAATAAGCAAAAAGCAGCTGTTCGTCAGGCATATGCCAAAGGTGATGCTGATGAGTCTCAATTGTTAGAAGCAGAAATGGGATCGTACCACTCAGCAGGAACCTGTACTTTCTATGGCACAGCTAATTCGAATCAGTTAGTCATTGAAATGATGGGACTGCAATTACCTGGTTCATCATTCGTACCGCCACATGGCGGATTGCGAACTGCGTTAACGGATTTTGCTGGCAAACAAGTAAGTCGTATAACCGAGCTGGGGGGGTCTTATCTGCCCATAGGTGAAATTGTTGATGAAAAATCAATGGTTAATGGCATTGTTGGCCTCATAGCCACTGGCGGTTCAACCAACTTAACCATGCATTTGGTTGCTGTAGCCAAAGCCGCTGGAATCATCATTGATTGGTCTGATATGGCTGAGTTATCAACTGCTGTGCCATTGTTGACTCGCATTTATCCTAATGGTGAAGCAGATGTGAATCATTTTCAGCAAGCTGGT